>Ga0209373_10003203_pt1 | contig 15433 bp, 11 predicted proteins | sample Higcelweek5metaG_FD_187173 | JGI IMG/M metagenome (GOLD analysis project Ga0209373, IMG submission 187173) | Freshwater pond sediment microbial communities from the University of Edinburgh, under environmental carbon perturbations - High... | ecosystem: Environmental > Aquatic > Freshwater >...
GCGGGGTGGAGCAGCCCGGTAGCTCGTCAGGCTCATAACCTGAAGGTCACAGGTTCAAATCCTGTCCCCGCATCCAAACTCAAGAGCCTGATCTCAACCCGAGATCAGGCTCTTTTGCTGTCTGCTCGAAATACATGCCAAAACCCCGCAGGTAACATATAGGTAACAACAGAGAGTGAAAATGGGCGTAGGTAGCGGCGATCCAGCACCGCCAGACGCTCATGAATGAGGGGCTGGAACACAGGATGCTGCGGCTGTCAGGAAGGCGAATCCAGGTCAGCATCGTGCCCGGCAAGGCTACGAAGTCGCTGGCTGCGACAAACCGTGAGGCCCCACGCCGGTCGAGCTACCAGCCAGCTACCGCCGATCCCGCCGCCATTGCGACGGCGTTGAGGGCATGAAGCCCCTGTCTGACCGGCTGGTGATGGAACTGACCACCCATCGCACGCTGGCCCTGCGGGATGCCTTGGCGCGGGATCCGGACACGGCGTTCCTTGCCGCACTGCACGCGCTGTGCCTGGAGACCTTCTATCCCGGCTCCTATGCCAGTTGTCTGGAAATCAGCGCCCGCGGCACGGTGCCGGTGCTCCAGGAACCCAGCCTGCGCGACTGTGCCGCCGCCAGCGCAATTGTCGACCGGCATGAGAACTGGCGGCAGCAGATGCCGGCGCGGGCCACCGAGCTGTGGGATGTGCTGGTGGGGTTCGATGCCGACAGCCGGTCTGCTCTGTTCGCCCATTGCGTGGCGGGCACGGTGAATGCAGTGCATGAAAACTGGAACCGCCACAATGGCCGCCTGAACCATGCCGATACGCTGGCCGGGGTGCTGGAACTCGACATGGCCGCTGCCGGGTGGGTGCCGACGGTGGACAATTTCCTGGGCCGCGTCACCAAGGCCCGCATCCTGGAAGCCGTCCGGGAAGCGAAGGGGACAGACGCCGCCCAGCGCATCGAACATCTGAAGAAGCCTGACATGGCCGCCCAGCTGCGTCAAAGTCAAACAGGTATGCTCTCTGCCCTACAGGGTCGAGGGTAAGTTCGTCGAAGCCGGCAATCGCTTCACGCCAAACCTCACGGCGCTGCCCTTCCGTACAGGAGGGTTCCCTGTAATGACACCGGATCATCATCCGGCCATTCTCCTTGGACAGTCGGCAAGTCTCGGCATCGACAACGATAACGTTGGAGTTGTTCGCGAAGAGGACATCGTCCTCTGTCATGCGACGGTGATTTGGATCGAACCGCCTAAGTACCCAGATCAAGAGTGCGCCTTCGGTTAGGTAGAAGGCGCGTCGTCCGCGGACCACGTCAAGGAACGTGGTCGTAAGCTGTGCCTCAAAGGCTAAACGAAGGCCATTGTAGCATGCCTGAATGTCTGGCCGCCTCAATGTGGCTTGGTCACGAGAACGCCAGGTCCGCTCAACTTCGACCCCTTCAAAAGCAGGATCTCCCAGGAGGGAAGACGCGATGTGCTCCTTCATATTCTTATGGGCGTCGCTTTCACGTGCGCCGTTGTACTTGGCCGCCCGAACATCATGAGGATCCTGCATTGATCTTGTGACGGCTGGGCAGGAGCCGTCCTCAACCACATGACGGAAGTAGAACCGCTTGACTTTGCTGGACGCCAAGCTGACGGCAACACCGCAGATTGGGCAGACCAGCCGGGGCTTGCCCTCTCGGATCGAGTCCGCGATCACGGCTCTGAGCCCATTGACTAAGCGGTCATACCGCAGCCCCTCAATAAGGCGGATACTGTCAATCTCGAAGCCGGCTCTAATGGACAGTACCGACCCGATTGCCGGATCCGATACGGCACTAGCCTTTGACGCCGGATCGACTGTGATGTTCCGACCAGCTTTCACAATCACCAACGGGTTAAGGTTGATAGAAGCCGAAGGCTATCATATTTTAATTTGTTTGGTAGATAGGCTCAGTTGCTGTCATGCTGTTCCGATCTGCTTTACATGTTGTCAATTCGCCCGCGTCCATTCCACCGTAGACTCCGTCCCTGCCAGCCTGCGGGCCTATCTGTGAAACATTTCACACCCTGTCATCAAAGGGCGAGCTCATCGACGTAGCTGTGGAACTTTTCACAACTGTCAATATGGGTCAGGTATTCGACCGATCATTTGCCGAATACCCGTTAAATCACTTACGCGTCTGACTTATACCTCAGTAATGATTGAGAATCATATGTGTCCGTTCGCTATGCAGATAGCTGTCCTTGAGCCCCTTGCCCTTGGATGCGTGCAGCTTCGCCGCCGCTTTGGAGAAGAAATCTAGCCATTGGGCGCGCCAACTCTTCTCTGGAATGCGGTAAGACTCCTTGTGAAAGAATAGTCCCGAGCGCGCATCGACTTCAAGGTTCCGCAGCTGGAAAGCGCGCAACGCCGCCTCCTCGCCCTCGGCCTGACACATCGCGAGGTTCCAGTGGCGTGACCGGCGTGCAGATTCGAACCATATGCTAGCAGCGTGATGGACATCCCGAAGCCACCCCGCGGCCGGCGGCGCGGCGAGCACGCCCTCCCACAAGGCTATCGCCTTCTCGCTTGCATCGAGGAAGCCCGCAACCGTGATGGCGCGTGCTCGTGTTGCCGGGCTCGGCTTGTCAAGCTGGGCCTTGATCCAATTGACCAGGAAGTCTGTATGGCCATCGTACTCGAGCGTATACACTGCATCGAACAAGCGCTCGTCCGTTCGCGGCCTCTCCAGCATTTCCGAGCGTAGATCATCGAATATTTCGCCCGCCGGGAGCTGTGCTGGAAAGCTCTCTTCATATCCGGACCACACCCCACGGCGGCCTGTGCTTCGCCAGATGGTCTTGACCAGACCCGGTTCAAACCCCGCAATCGCTGCAAGGAGGAGCCAAGCGGGTCCTTCGCCGCGATCGTTGAGGATGTTGCTGCGTGTCTCCTTGTTATCCCAAGCTCCCTGCAGCAACGCGGTCACCTCGGCCCGATGGTTTGCTGCATAGGCCGCGTAGGCTTCGGCGCGATCACACCATTCGGTCCTGGCGCCACCAAAGCTCCAACTAGTGTGTGCTACTGCCAGCTTTTCTTGCATCCATGACCGCCATAGCGGGAGCACTGCGTCCCGCAATGCCGGGCGATGGAGATAGACATGAGCCAAAGTCTCTGCGTCGAGACGGCCAAGCCGCGAAGGCAAGGCTTCGTCGTCCAGCTCGGAGATCAGTGCGCTGGTCTCGAAAGCCAAGGAGGCGTGCTTCAGATCTCTTGCGCTCAATCCCAACGGCTCGAACTGCTGCACGGCGTGGCTGCCACCGCCAAGCTGGGCTAACCGGGTTGCCTTGTATTGGATGTCGGGATCCGGATGCGTGAACCCGGCAGTCCAATCCCGCTCAACAATGACGGGCCCAAACCGCTCGAGCATTGTCAGTGCCAGATGTAGGCTGGCCTGCAGAGCTGGAGCAGGAGCGGCAAAGTCGATTTCGGCGATCACCTTCTCGCGTTCGCTGGCAACCGGGTCGGACAGGAGATGCCGATAGTCACGTGGCCATTCAGAGGTCGGCCGGCTCAACAGTAGGGCAGTCTGGTCCGCGAGGGGCAGGCACCCCAACCGCAACGCAGTGGCGGCGGCCCGACCGGTACCTTCGCTAGTCGCAGCTGCATCCAGCCGGGCGGCGAGCGCATGCCGTTCGTCTGCTTCCAAGAACGGCATCGCACCCATCGCGATGCGCTGGAAGTCCGCAAGGTCATGCTCCTCTACTGGAATCGGTTCCATCAGGAGATAGGCGCGTAGTAGCTCGAGATGTCGGTCTGCGCGCCAGCGAAACATCACCGATGCGCGCAGGCCGTCCTGCTTATAAAGCGAAGGCACATCCTTGGGCGCCAGGGACGCCGCCGCCGCGTCCAGTTCGCGGGAGAGTTCTGCGTCGAGCTCGACTACAGGGTTCCCGGCTTCACCCCCGACTGCAGCGATCAATTGTATCGGATTCAGGTCTATCTGACGATCACGCGCCAAGCGGGGCCCCTCAGCGGTATCGATCCGCTTGATCCCGCAAGGACTTACGCGAAGTGCTGGGAGCGGCAACAGAGCATCGGCACGGGCCGCGTCAGCCGGATCCCCTCCAAGGCGGAGCAAATGTGCGGCGGCGGAGAGGGCGAGCTTGTCACCCGCCTTCTCCAGAACATTCGAAAAATCACGCAAGGCCGCGATAGCAGCCTCTCCGTCCACAGCATCGAGATCACGCATCAACGCTTCGACTTCTCGAGCGTGTGCTTTCCACCCGGCTGCGGCGCAGTTGATAGCCCAATCACGAACGATTTCGACGAACGGCAGCCGCGGTAGAAAGCCGAGAATGCGCGCCGCGCTCAGACTTATACGGCCGGGAAGATCGCCTGCCTCCCGTCCAATTCTGTGCTGCCAAGCGCCCGGCGAATTCTTCTCGAGCTTGGCTAACCGCCTAAGCTGGCGTCTGCGATCGCGGTTGAGGAACTCCTGGTGCTTGGGATTGCTCGAGGTCTGGATTCCGGGCACTGGCACAACGGTTAGCCAATCATGTAGCCTGGCTTCGATCTGAATACGCGCAGCGGGATGATCCTCCCAGAAGCACGCTACGCCCCATTCGCAGAGCCAGTCACTGCGCTGGGCATACTTCGCGCAGAGGTCAAGAAATACCGCGGGGCGGAAGATGTGGAGGCGCCGCCAGAAATCCTGTCCTCCGCTGTCATGGGAGGGCTTTTGTCGCCAGCGGGCCAGCACCGCATGGCACAACGCATCGGGCACCTTTGGATCGATCACCAGCGCGGTCGAGCAAGTGCGGAGAACCTTCTCTACCAGATCGTCCGCACCCCAGGGTTCTAGAAATCGGTCGATCTCGTCCAGCGCGACCTTAGTTCCTTGCTTACGGATCATGTCCGCCAGCGCCAGCCCAACGGCATCTGGGAGCGACTGGTCGGAGAAACCAATCCGCGTTGCATTGTCGACATCTCGCTCGAGCCAATTTCCGGAGATCAGGTCGCTCAGCACGCGCCGCATCCGGTCACGCGGATCGCCGCTGGCATCGGCCGCAACGTCGAGTACTGCACCACTGGTGATTGTAAACGCTTTCTGGGCGAGCGCCGCGGTTTGCGCCTTTTCCGCCATCTCGCGGACGACATGCTCGAACACATCCGCGTTGATCGGTCCGCCTTTGATTTGGCAAAGATTATGGAAGTCCCTGAGCAGCAACTGCTCGCGGGTAATTCTGGTAAGATCGCCCAGCTCAGCGGCCATCCTCGTCAGGTGAAACGCCGTTCGTGGATGCAGTGCCGCCTTTCTCACAGCGACCGCGAGCTTGTCGGGATCGGCGATCCCGCGAGAGACGAGATAGGCGTCGCGTTCCTCGGGTGTGAAGTGTTCGACCGTGAGCGCCGTCAGTGTCGCATCTGTATTCAACGAAGTGCGGTTCTGCCATTCATCAGGCCGGCAGGTGAGCAGCAACCGGATCAAGCCCTTGCGCGCAGCAATGCGCAGCGGAGCGAGCCAAGCCGACCAATCGACCGTATCGAGCTCGTCCAGCCCATCAATCAGAACAAGGAGCTTAGGCTGTGTCCCTGAACCTTTCTCTGTCCACAGTGCCATCCGACGCTGCCAGAACAAATCAGGATTGGCGACGCGGAGCTTGGTACCCTCCCCTATACGACGGAGCGCAGTGATGAGCGCTGCGTAGCCGTCGGCTGCCTGACCGGCATTAGCCGAACCGATCACAACCGGGATCGGCCCATCCGGGAGGCCGGCCAGATCGCGCGCCGCATCAAGCGCACTCCAGGTCTTGCCCATTCCTTCATTGCCAACCAGCAAAGCAGCCTGCACGGGTGAGGTCCACCAGTCGGTGATCGCCGCGCGCAGTCCTGCACGCCCGACCGGCGGTGCCTGCGCCAGCAACGCGGGTGATGGTCCGGCAATGGCGAGCGCCATCTGAGGATCCTCGAAGATGCGCTGGAGCTCAGCCCGGGCCGCCGTCCGGCCACCGGCAAAGCCGATATCGGTCGCGTTGAGTTCTGCGAGCAGTGTATCGCGTGCGGTGGGGAAACCCGGCATCTTCGCCAGCGCCTCGAGTGCAGCACGCACCTTTTTGAGTGGCGCGTGCTCACAGGCGATGTCGATATAGGCGGCGCACAATGTCCCCAACCGCGGCAGGCCAGGCTGAAGATTGCTCCAGTCCAGCGCGATAAATCCCCAGCCGTGCTGCTCTGCGAGTTCGCGCACCGATTTCGCCGCCACCCCGAGAAGCGGACGGGTCGAGGGCAGGATCCAGCAGTCGATACCGGGCCATGCTGCGTGCGCGGCAGCCATTTCACCGAGAAGCGCGGTGCGGCTGAGGGCTGTGGCGGGATAATAGCGCTTCGACTGCATCGCCCGGCGCGGGCCGGTGCCCACCGGCTCCGCAACGCCGTCAACGCCAAGCTGGTCGCCCGAGGCGAAAAGCTTGATCGCACCACCAGTCGCAGCGTCTATCAAGCTCGCGGTCAGCCCCTCGAAACCTTCCCGGGTAGGCGCGAGCTTCAGGAGCGCGTCCTGGACTTCCATAGCAGCCGAACGCTTCCTACTCATCTTGGCAGGGTTCTTGGCGGTAGATGTTGGTGCATTGGTCATTTGGTGCCTTATAAGGCCGCTACAGTTCCATTTGCCATACTGGAATCAAACAAAAGCACACTGAAATGCCTTTGTCGGACATCACGGAACTCAATGAGCAATGGGCTGCAGTTATCTTCGGCCAATGAGATGGCGATTACGTACTTTGAAATTCTCCTGATTTCAGTCTGGTAGCCATGAAAAATTAGTCCAATATTGCTCATATCGTCTTGCGAATTCCGTCATTTCCCGAATATTGGCCTGAGGTGTCTTGCAAGCGCGAGCGCAGGTAGCAACCACATCACGATAAAAAGCGAGCGAAACCGGCCGGATGCCTTCGTAGTTCATCATCAGGTCAGGAAGGCGTTCGATGATTGCATCGCCGCGAGGTGCCATGACAATGGTCGGTGGTGTGCTATGCGCATTGATTAAGACGTACCTCCAACTGGGATCGGCTTGTCCCTGAGCTGGAACGAGCTCGCAGGGACAGGCATCGCCACCTCCGGAAACTTCCTGATAGATCGCTTCGATCGCCTGGGCTTTCCTGGCAATAAGAACGTAAGGTCCTGCAGGCGCGTAGCCGCCCATCTGCTCATCGTACACAATACCCAGCAGGCGTGCTAGGTCGTGCCGGGCAGGTCCGTCAAGGCTGGCTCGTTTTGAGGTAAACCACTGAAGTTGCCGCAACGTGGTTCCGACTGCCGCAGCGATTTCTTTCGGTGGATTGGGCCAACAGGCTACGAGGCTCTTGGCGATTTCAGGCGTATTATCATACTCATCGTAGGCAGGGATTTCGTCGTCGTCGTCGTCATCGCCGATAGCTGTTGATGGATCCTCTCCCAGAAGCAACCATGTTCTTTGGCTTATACCATCATGATGAAAATAACGCGGCTGATCCGGTGGGAGCGACATTTCCCAGGATGACAACCATGGGCCTGCTTCCCAACCCACGTCTTCGAGGGAAACAGATGGCGGTTTGCGCATCGGCAGGCCCAACCATTGCTTAATGCTTTCATCCAGCTTTCGATTGCTTAGCCCGCGATGCGCACTTAAGTTGTGATCCTCCTGCGCATCCAGACAAAGGGCCTCGACGGATGCAGTAAGCGACAAATCAATAGGGGCATGCCGTTGCGACAGCCATCGGGAGGCATCGTGGGCTGAGCGCAATGACGCAGGAACCGTCTTATCCTTGGTATCGGCAACCTCAAGACGGACGCCGATCTTGGCCAGATCGTTCGCCAGCCCAGGATCCGCCCGTGCTATATAGCGGTTTGTGCGCAAGACATCCGGCAAGCCACGCAGGCCCTCCGCGTCTCTCCAGGCCGTCAATAGCACCTCGCGCAATGATTTCCGCTGATCGATCGTCGAGAATGTTAGCCATCGGATTGGCAGACCTGCGACGGTGATGCCGTATAGAATGATAGGATTAAGCCCGCGGTGTTCCGCGTCTGCCAGCCTTATGGGATCACGCACGGCGACAATACCATGCTGAGGACCATGGAACAGGAACTTGGCGATCGAGACATAAAGATGATGTTCCCGGCTTGATTGGTGTATCTGATCGTTCATGGCCGCTCGCAAGATCAATCAATATCCAGATATTTTATGATTTTGATACCTGATGATGAAGTGATTTTTTAATTTTAAATCACAATTACTCAAAACTTCCTTTATCCCATATCCGCCATCGCCGAGCGCTCCGACGGTCGGCCGGTTGCTGAAAGTCTGCAACGTCACCTCCGGGTACTGGCGGCCCCGACTCAAACCGGAATGGCGCCGTTTGATGCCTGACCTGCTCCCCTAATTGTCACCGTTTATGAGTGGAGTCCTCTGGTCACTCGCCACACCGGCTGAACAGGTGGCATGGCTGCACGCGACGCGCGAGGCACTGCCGGCGATCGTTGCACTGCCGCTGGCCGTGTTCCTGGATATGAGCGATGAAGGTTAGCCTCTGCCCAAGGCAGCTGCGGAAATCGCTTACTGACAGGCGCCGCATCTCTTTCTACGGTAGCACAGCGAATTCATGAGGATCGCGTAGCTCCCAGGAGCGTCCAACCTTATCCAGGACGCCTCGCAGGCTGACTGTATGCCCTTCCTTGTGGGCTTCAACGGCCGCGAGGTACTCCTGTGGCGGGAGGATGACTTTCACATTCAGGTCGCCCATGTCCGGAGATCTCCATTTGACCACGACCTCGCGGCCGCCTCCGGCTTGGAGCAGGTCGCTGGGATTCTCCTCGGACTTCAGCTTCGTGATACGGCCGGTGACGATGCGGTTGCGATCGATCTCCTGCTGACGCAAGCGGCGGGCGGCCTCTCGCATGACGTCGATCGATGCCGATCCAATCTCGACTAGCGAATGGGGCTGGAGGTCTGGCGGCGACCGCCATTCTGGGGAAAGGGTGATCCCGAATGTAACGGTGGCGCCACCAGTGATCTCGATGATGTCGGCGAGTTCATCAGCCATGTTCGCATTGAGACCGGAGCCGTATCCCTGCACAAGCATCGTCGGATCGTCCGCTACTTGGGCTGCGACGACGGCTTTCAGGCCGCGCACGATCCGCTGAATAACCTTCCTTTCGAACGGTGGTTCCTGGTCGATACCGTCGATGGTTGGCGCGTTATTCTGCTCGACAGGTGACTCGATCACGAACCCGAAGCTGCCTCGAAATGTGTGGCCGAAACGGCACCGCTGCGCATAATCCTGGGCCTCCTTTCTGATACGACCGAAATGGGGCTCGCGTCCCAATTCTGTCGTCGCCGAGGTTTCCATCACGCGCTTCAGTTTCGAAATGAGGTCGGCTGCCACCTCCAGTGCGATTGAGTCATTACGCACCAAATGGTCCGGCAGTTTCGGCTTGATTGTGTCGAACCCAAGCGACTGGACGGAAGCGATCAATTCCGGCATGTCCATGCCGTGAAGCTGTGAGAGCGACCGCAGGGCGAAGGTTAGCCGCCGGACTGACTCTGGTGACGGGCCCTCTGGTAGGACCACTTCGATGGGCGGCTGGTCTTTGTCGGAAAGTACGTATAGTTCCAAACCGCCGCCCAGAATGCGGGCGCGTGACCATCCCGTGAAACGCAGGTAGCGTTTCACCGATTGAAGGGAGAGGCCCTTGATGGCTTCGATATCTCGTTCCATCACTGCCCCATCCGTCGAGCACGTTCCTGTTCGAGGATAGTGGCAATCGCTTCCGCCGTCAGCAGGTTCACGCGAGGAATACGGACCCTCGTGGTCTGCGCCCGATCGGTTTCAGGGCCGGTAATGACGGCCCAGTAACAGCAATGCCGAAGTACGAGCTGGGCATCGGTTCCCACGAGCCAGTCCGCTTCGTCCCTTGGAAGGCACAGCAAAATCAATACGCACCCGTCAGCTCCAGGTTCTCTGGTAACCAAGTCATTGTAAGTCTTGGCTTCCAGATCGTATACGACACTATCATCGTCTATACTCCAGTTAACCGTCGACTTGAGCTGAAAGTCGACATTGAAGCCAGATTCAACGCGACGGTTGTTACGTACTGTGATGGGATGAAGGGTGCCGTCCACTCCGTAGTCGAAAACCCGGTTGACAGTCACGTTGACGCCGGCTTGGCCGGCCAGGGCATGCACGAAAGCAAGGGAAATGCATTCCTGCCTGTGCTGGCGTGTCAGCACGATGCCCTCTTCGCCAAAAGTGGTAGAATCATGCTTGGAGTTCTCGTTCCTTTGGGCCGCCCGGTCAAGGGCGTTATCGAAACCAGGGGTGTCCGCCTCGCGGTAACTTGGCTGCCACGTTCGCCCGTTAATCTGGGGCGCGTTGCCCCTGTCGGCATTCGCGGCACGAGGTGTCGGGAAAGTGCCGGACGTCGAATTGGAGGAGGGGGTCGCGCACCCAGTCAGGATGGTGGTGCCCGGTCACCCACGCCCGAGGCACGTCGGTGCGCAGCATAAAGTCAAGGGTAATCACCGGGACATCGGTGGATCCGTTGACCTTGGTGCGGGTCCATTCCTGGAGCAGCGCCTCCGCGAGCGCTCGCCTGTCGTATTCGTTTGCTGCCAACAGCGGCAGCCTCACCTTGACCAACGTGGGGACTCCCCGCTGACACAACTCCTCGGGCGCGCCAAGGAGACCCAAGATCCATTCACTCCCGTAGATCAGGTATTGCCCAGCCGCCTCGACGAGGGCCCGATCGTCCAGGGCGACGAACACGCGGCCGGCGTCGCCGTCCCTGCTTGGGTTTCGCGCTATGCGCTTCTCGAGGTCCGGCCTGAACCTCGAGAATGCGTCTTCCTCTCGGACCATCCGCCGTACCTCGTCTTCAAGCCGGCGCGGGTCGTTCCTCAGCAGGCCGAGCCGATGATATTCGCCGGCGTCGGCTGTCAGGCAGCCATGGGACGTCTCTGCGAACGCCGGCTTCAGGGCGTTTCCCAGTCGAGCGGTGACTTCCTCTATATCGATCCTGAAGACCTCTTGTGCGATGTTGGTGCGCCAACTGCAGTCATCCCAGGAGAGGTTCTGGTGCCCAAGGGCCTTGAGGTGGCGGATGCCTAGGCCGTTAAGATACGGGCTGACCCAGCGTGACACTGCCGGTACCCAGGTCGCCGGCTCCTTCCAGTCGATCACCCGCCCCTTCCATCCAGCACCCATTTCCTTCTCAACTCCCGCGCCTCAGCATGCCGATGGTATATTATCTAAGAACAGATTCGCCGCCAGGGGACCTTGACGTGCAGATTCTGAAGCCGACCGTGATCGCGCCAGACAGCTCGCACTGGGCGAAATGGATCGACGCGACGTATGCTGCGGATGCCGGCAGGAGGGGAGAGGCGAGGGCGCTGCATGCGCGGTTGATAGAACGCGGGCGGATTCCCCTGCTGACCTGGCATCATTTGGAGGAATTGCTCGGGGTGGAGGACGGTCGAACCGCGGAGAGGAGGGTGGCCTTCCTCCAGTCGCTTCCCATGGTCGCATGGTTCAGGCTCGGCAAACCGGGCCTCGCGTCTATCGTCCAGGTGCTGGCTGCCGAAGCCATGGCTGCGTGCGAAGGTCATGCCGACCTAATATCCATCCGCGACCGGGCTAGGCAACTCCTCCTGGAGACCGGGCCAGGTCACCGTGCCATCGGCGACGACGCGCGGGTATGGCGGGAAGCGGGCCCGTTGATTCGGGCACGGAAGGGGCACTCGGACTTTGTTGCCGCGCTGGCACCTCTCAACGTTTTCGACGAGAACCGGACCATCGGGGAGCTTTCCCGGCTTGGGGTCTCGTCGCCTGAAGCGAAGAAGGACATGCTCGCGAGGATAAGGCTGAACGTCCTCAGGCAAGCCACGATCAGCGTCGGCGGGGATGCTGGGCGCGCCGAGGCGTTCGCCGACGAGTTCATGAAACGGGTGGCCGGTGGCTTGGCCCGGTCGGCGCCTTCGGCGCGCGAGTTCATAGTCATGAAGCTGGTGGAGCAGGGGATCGACGAGGAAGAGATATGCGACGACTGCGTCCTTGCCGACCTGAGCCGGCTGGGAACCTTCAGGAGCCAGCTGTGCGAGTTGGCGCCCTACACCGGCCGCTCGTTCGAGGAGCTCAAGCGCGTCCCGATGGAGATGCTGCCGACACGGGTCGTGAACCATGCCTTGCTCGCGCACGGCCAGCAGCGCGAGATGCGGCCGGGCAGCGACCTCAACGACCGCTACCTTGGAACGTTCGCCGCCTATTGCGATGTCCTGTACGTGGACAAGCGGACGGCAGAAGATTTCCGCCGCGTCATCCGGAAGGAGCCGAGGTTGGCCGGCCTGATCGGCCAGATAGCGACGGCCCCTGATTTCGCGGCGCTGCTTGGCGGCCGCGAAGCCTGATATACAACGTCCATCAGTACGTCATCCTGTTGCTTTCGTGCAGATTCTAGTGTGCCCATTCTCTATAATCTAGCCGTCAATGGAAATCTGTTAGGACTTGAAAAGGTTCATCAAAATATCTCCATATCCCCAAATCAAAGTGGCCATAGACAGTATTATGAACTCGTGTTTGAAAAACTCTGAATCTATTTTTGTCTTTAAATGGTAAACTCTGTCATTTACGTCCTCTCTGGAGAAAATTGATCCCTTTTTCATGTCATTTCCACGCTGAAAATCATCACCAAACAAATCCTGCAATCGATCAAGAAAGGTAATTCTTGGGTCCATCATTGCTGCTTCACTTGATCTTGTGGCTTCTTCTATAAAGTTGAATCTAATTCTAGCAAATATCAATCCAATAACCACCGATAATGATCCAGATCGAGCAAATTGTGTATTATCATTCAAAAGAATTGAAATAATTACACCAAAAATAGAAATAATTATAAAAATTGCCCACATTCTTTTTCTGTATTTTATTAGTTTTATTCTTGATTTTTCTGTAACATATTCATCCTGTTGTGCTTTTTGTTTTTCATCAAATAATACTTCTACTTTTATAATCTCATCATTTTCACTCACGGTGCTTCTCCCGTTAATTTTTTGCGGCATAAAATAAGATGTAATTCTTTGTGTCGCCACCAATAGCGATTTTGGTCTTCTTTTTTTATGTGTCAACACAAAATATCAGGTCATTACTCTCCTTCGGTCTCCAATCCGACTGCCTAACTTTCATGACGAGCCCGAATTCGGGTTATAATTAGTCGGATAGTTCTGGGCTAACTCATGCTATCAAAAGTGCCGTTTCTTAAAGATTCCAAGCGGCTGGATCCGACGCCGGACCTCGCGCACTGGGACTGGTTCGCCCCGATCGTCGGGTAGTCGGCTGGCAGTTCCTTGCCGGCTTGGCTGTCGGACGTGACAAGCGTCATCCCTATGGTGATCGCCTGCACGTAGATCAGCCTGTCCAACGGGTCGCCGTGGGGGTCATGACGCGAAAGTGAGTTTTACGTACCGCTCATGAGAGCAAAACAGGATCGCCGCGGTCAGTGGCCACAGACGACCTGGCGGGAAATCCCTGTTTGGGGAATATCGGCACAGTCTCCAATCCGACAGGCTTTGTCGCACGGAATTTCGCGGGCATTGGTGCTGTTGGTTGGCTTGAAAATGGGCCTGTCGGCAAACATATGATTTCCGCCAGATTGGCCCGCCAGTTCTCCCTATGTTCGGCGGAACGATACGTAAAACTCGTTTTCGTGTGGCGGCCCCGCTTGGTCGAAACCTGCCTGTCCGCGTCCGGCCCCAGCCCATCCTGTCCATCAAACCGTCCTTTGGCGGCCAACTCGACATCTGTCCAGAAATCTGTATCGGCAACGGGGATCCGGACACGCCGTTCGTAGCAGTATTCGCTATCAGGGCAGCGACCAGGACGGCGGAAAGACCGCAATACCATGGCTTGCTTTTCTTGCGATATGCCGTGGGAGTGGATCATAAGTTTATCATAGTTGGTATTTACTAAGTCATACTTTGTAAATGGATCTAAACTTGAACCTTGAAGCACAGTTTGGAATCATGCTATTTTGCTAAGCATGACTGGGCAAAGCATAGGAAAGCTAAACTTGCTGGAGCGGACGCTTCCTGACGGGCTGCTGGTGGATGCAGCCTGGATGGAGCGGCATGGCTATTCGACCAGCCTCCGCAGCCAGTATGTCGCAGCCGGCTGGCTGGTGCAGCCGGTTCGTGGCACCTACAAGCGACCAATTGGCAAACTGACCTGGGAAAGAGCCATCATCTCATTGCAAGCACTGATGAAGCGTCCCTTGATCGTGGGCGGCCGGACCGCGCTTGAATTGCAAGGGCTTGGTCATTACGTCTCCGCCAGCGGGCCGGGGAGCATCCATCTCTATGGCGACGAACCTCCACCAGGCTGGCTTGCGAAATTGCCTTTCAAGGAGCGCTTCATCTTCCACAAGGCCCAGACCTTGTTCAGTGGGGAGGCTGTCGCAGAATGCCTGCCCGGCACAGCGGGTGGCGACGACGGCGATGACCATGAACGCCCCGGGGACCGTGTTCGCCCGCTATCTATGAACGCGCAATGGCCTCTGCTGGTTTCCACACCTGAGCGGGCCTTTCTGGAATTGCTGGACGAACTGCCGAAGCGCGAGACATTCCACAATGTCGATGTGATCGCGGAGGGACTGCGCACGCTCAGTCCGACTCGTCTCCAGAGGATGCTGGAAGATTGCCGTAGCGTGAAGGCCAAGCGGCTGTTCTTCTGGTTCGCTGAACGACATGGCCATCGCTGGCTCAACCGGATCGACCGGGACCGTGTGTCGCTCGGCAGCGGCAAGCGCATGCTGGTCAAGGGTGGCCGGCTTGATCCGAAATACCTGATAACCGTGCCGGAGGATCTTGGTGCCCCTGTCTGATCGCTACCGGGCGCAGGTCGCACTCCTGATCGCCGTGATGCCATTCGTTGCGGTGGAAGAGGATTTCGCGCTGAAGGGCGGCACGGCGATCAACCTGTTCGTCCGCGACATGCCCCGCCTGTCGGTCGACATCGACCTGACCTATCTGCCGGTGGCCGGGCGTCCGGAATCCCTGTCTGCGATCGATGCCGGCATGAAGCGGATCGCCGCTGCCATCCGCAAGGGACTGCGCGGTGCGCATGTCACCGAAGTCCTGAACGCGCGCGAGCCGGTTGTCACGAAGCTGACCGTGCAGCGGGGGGATGCACAGATCAAGATCGAGGTGACGCCCGTCCTGCGTGGCTGCGTCTTCGCCCCGGAATTGCGCTCCGTGTCGGCTGCGGTGGAGGAGGCGTTCGGCTTTGCCGAAATGCAGGTCGTCTCGTTCGCCGATCTCTATGCCGGAAAGATCGTGGCGGCACTCGATCGGCAACATCCGCGGGATTTGTTCGACATCAAGGACCTGCTGGCCAACGAGGGCATCAATGATGAACTGCGCCGCGCCTTCATCGTCTACCTGGTCAGCCATG
>Ga0209373_10003204_pt1 | contig 15433 bp, 29 predicted proteins | sample Higcelweek5metaG_FD_187173 | JGI IMG/M metagenome (GOLD analysis project Ga0209373, IMG submission 187173) | Freshwater pond sediment microbial communities from the University of Edinburgh, under environmental carbon perturbations - High... | ecosystem: Environmental > Aquatic > Freshwater >...
TGTGGGCGAAGGGCGCCAAAGTGCACACACCCCATCCGCGCTCTTATGTTCAGCTGATGCCGAAGAAAATGCGCCGCGCAGCCCTGCGCTCCGCTTTATCCGTCAAAGCCGCCCAGTCGGGTTTGGTGGTGGTCGATCAGCTGGCTCTCAATGAGCCCAAGACTCGCCTGATGGCGAAGGCTTTGGACGCGTTGGTGGGCAACAACAGCGCGCTGGTTCTGGTACCGGAGAAGGAAGCATACGAGGGCGTGATCCGCTCGACTCGCAACCTGCCGGATGCCAAGATCCTGCTGGCGGGCTATCTCAACATCCGCGATTTGCTGCAGTTCGACAAGATCGTTCTGCCGCTTTCAGCGCTGGATGTCATTCAGACTAATCTCGGATAGGGGAGAGGAAGACATGAGTACGCTTTATGATGTTCTTCGCCGCCCGTTGGTGACCGAGAAATCGAATTACCAGGTTGGCAAATTGCACCAGTATGTGTTCGAGGTTGCCAAGAACGCAACTCGCTCACAGGTGAAAGATGCAGTCGAGACGATCTTTAAAGTGAAGGTTCTGCGGGTGAATGTGATGAATATGCCTGCCAAGCAGGGACGCAAATCACGCAGCCGCCGGCTGGTTGTCACTCGACCCGGTTTCAAGAAGGCGATTGTTACGCTCTCGCCCGAAGATTCGCTCTCGATGTTTGAAGGGGTATAACAATGGCCGTTAAAGTTTACAAACCGGTAACCCCCGGTCTCCGCGGCATGACCGGTTATACTTTTGATGAGATCACCAAATCCACCCCGGAACGCTCGTTGATTGTGCCGCGCAAGAAGTTCGCCGGTCGCAACAACAGAGGCAAAATCACTGTCCGGCACCAGGGCGGCGGCAATCGCCAGCAAATTCGCCTGGTGGATTTCAAACGCGAGAAACGCGATGTTCAGGCCCGTGTTGCGGCGATCGAATACGATCCCAACCGCACCGCCCGCCTCGCATTGCTGTTCTACGTCGATGGTGAGAAGCGTTACATTGTAGCTCCGGTGGGCTTAAAGGTTGGCGACACCATTGTTACCAGCAAGGCGGCGGAAATCCGCCCGGGTAACTGTATGCCGATCTCGAGCATTCCGGTGGGTACGATGATCCACAACATTGAGTTGAAGGAAGGCAGAGGCGGCCAGTTGGTGCGCTCGGCTGGAACTTCGGCCCAGCTGTTGGCCAAGGAAGGCGATTACGCTCAGATTCGCCTGCCATCGGGCGAGGTTCGTCTGGTTCGCCAGGCGTGCCAGGCAACGATTGGACAGGTGGGTAACCTGGACCACAGCAATGTGAAGCTTGGAAAAGCGGGCCGCAAGCGCCATATGGGCGTTCGCCCGACGGTGCGCGGTACTGCGATGAGCCCCCGCGACCACCCGCATGGTGGTGGTGAAGGCCGCCAGCCCACTGGTATGCCTGGTCCTAAATCACCGTGGGGCAAGCCAACGCGCGGTTATAAGACTCGCCGCAATAAGAAGACGGACCAGTTCATTGTCCGCCGCCGTAACCAGGGTACCCGCTAGGGCAATCCAGAAAGAGGGACGAAGATATGTCACGTTCTTTGAAAAAAGGGCCGTTTGTAGAGCCGAAGCTTTTGAAACGGATCGAACTCATGAACACGAAGGGTGAGAAGAAGGTCCTGCGCACCTGGAGCCGGGACAGTGTGATCTTCCCGCAGATGGTGGGACACACCATCGCCGTTCATGATGGTCGCCGGCATGTGCCGATTTATGTCACCGAGAACATGGTGGGACACCGCCTGGGCGAATTTGCCCCTACGCGCCTGTTCCGCGGCCATGCCGCATCGGAAAAGTCGTCTGCGACGAAGGGAAAGAAGTAAGCCATGGCGCACGATATTCGAGCTTACTTGAAAAATGCTGACATTTCAGCGCAGAAAGCCCGCCTGGTCGTTGACATGGTGCGCGGGAAGAAGGCCGTAGATGCGGCCAATATGCTGAAATATACGCCCAAGAAGGCTGCTCGGTTTCTCGAGAAGCTGTTGGGCTCGGCGATTGCCAATGCTGAAGAGAACTTTGGTGTCAGTCGCGATGATCTGGTAGTTTACCAGGTTACTGCCGACGAGGCCCCCACGCGCAAGTGGCGCCGGTTTGGCGCTCGCGGACGGTTCAAGCCGTTGCTGCGCCGCTCTTCGCACATTACCATCGTCTTGCGGGAACGCGAGTAACTGTAAAAGGAGAACTTATGGGACGTAAAGTTAACCCCGTTGGTTATCGGCTCGTCGTTACCAGGAGATGGGAAGGACGCTGGTTCGCCGAGGGGAAAGAATATCGCGAGAACCTGAATCAGGATTTCGAAATCCGGAGGCGGGTTGCCAAGACGGCCCAGAAGGCTGGCGTGTCGCGGATTGAGGTGGAGCGCTTCCCCGGAAAGGTGCGCGTCATCGTCTTCACCGCCAAGCCGGGCATTCTCATCGGTCGCAAGGGTGAATCGGTCAAGCGGATCCGCCAGGAATTGGAAGCGTTGACGGCAAAGAAGATTGATCTTGAGATTAAAGAGATCAAGAATCCCGATACCGACGCGTTTTTGGTTGCGGAGAATTTGGCCGGGCAGATTGAGCGCCGCGTGAGCTATCGCCGCGCGATGAAGCGCGCGTTGCAACAGGCAATGCGCCAGGGTGCTCAGGGCATCAAGGTGGAAGTTCAGGGTCGCCTGAGCGGTGCAGAAATGGCTCGCAGCGTTTGGCTGCGCGAAGGCCGCGTGCCGTTGCAGACGCTGCGCGCGAACATTGAGTTCGCTCGGGCAGAAGCATCGACCACCTATGGCCGGATCGGCGTCAAGGTGTGGGTGTATAAGGGCGAATTCCAGCCCGAGGCCGAAGAAAAGGCCGAGCCCACCGAGGGCGTTTACGTTAGTGAGTAAGCAACTCCTGGCGCCAGTCCAGGTTAGAGGAAAGAGGTTACGACTATGTTGATGCCAAAACGTGTCAAGTGGCGCAAGCAGCAACGCGGTCAGATGAGAGGCAAAGCAACCCGAGGAGCCGAGATTGATTTCGGCGACTACGGACTGCAGGCGCTGGAACCCGGTTGGGTTTCGGCGCGGCAGATTGAAGCTGCCCGCCGCGCGATTGTCCGCTATATGCGCCGCCGTGGAAAGATTTGGATTCGCATCTTCCCGGATCATCCCTATACTCACCGACCTCCGGAAACCCGCATGGGTAAAGGTAAAGGCGGGGTGGAATATTGGGTGGCGGTGGTGAAGCCTGGCCGGATTATGTTCGAGGTAGGCGGTTTGCCGGGTAGCATTGCTAAAGAAGCGCTGGAACAAGCCACTTATAAGCTGTCAATCAAGACCCGCGTGTTGGCGCGGGATGACATGGTAGGAGATGTGCAAGAATGAAAACGGCAGAGATGCGCTTACTTTCGACCAACGAGTTGCAGGCCAAGCTGGCCGATGCTCGCGAAGAGTTGATGAACCTGCGCTTCCAGGTTGTCAACGGACAGTTAACAGATACCAGCCGCCTGAAGCAGACTCGCCGCCTGATCGCTCGTTTTGTGACGATCCTGGCCGAGCGCGAACCGGCGGGTAAGGAAGGTGCCTAATGAATACGCGCCGACGGATGACTGGTTTTGTGACCAGTAATAAAATGACGAAGACTGTGGTGGTGGAAATCACCCGCACCTACCAACACCCGCTGTATCGGAAGGTGGTTCACTCGTCGAAGCAGGTGAAAGCCCATGACGAGTTTGGCTGCCAGGTGGGTGACGAAGTTTCTATTGTGGAAAGCCGCCCGCTTTCGCGAGATAAGTCTTGGGTGGTAGAGTCGATCGTCCGCCGTGTAGCCGGGTCTGAAACGGTGGAAGGAGCCTAGAAATGATTCAGACAGAATCAGTCATTAAGGTAGCCGATAATTCCGGCGCCCGCACGCTCCTGGTGATTCACGTCCAGGGCGGCTCCACCCGGCGATATGGCCGCGTAGGCGACATTGTAGTGGCGACGGTCAAGTCAGCTGCGCCGCAGGGCGCGGTGAAGAAGAGCGAAGTTGTCAAGGCTGTGATTGTGCGCTGCTCAAAAGAATGGCGCCGCGAAGATGGTTCGAGCATCCGCTTTGATGACAATGCAGCCGTGATTCTGGATGCTTCTGGCCAGAACCCGCGCGGGACTCGTATCTTTGGGCCAGTGGCGCGCGAACTGCGCGAGAAGGGCTTCATGAAGATCGTCTCCCTCGCGCCGGAAGTACTCTAGGAAGGATGCGAGGAGCAAGTATGAAGGTCAAGATTCGCAAAGGCGATACGGTTGAAGTTATCAGCGGCAAGACCGATGATAAGGGCAAGCGAGCCGAGGTGATCCGGGTTGTTCCGGAAGAGAACCGTGTGGTGGTGCAGGGCGTCAATATGCGCACGAAGCATCAGCGCCAGGTTCAAACCCAGGGCCGCACGCTGAACCCTGGTTTGGTCAAGTTTGAAGCTCCGCTGCACATTTCCAACGTGATGCTGGTTTGCCCGAAATGCGGCAAGCCGACCCGCGTTGCAGTGAACCGCGATAGCGAAAAGGCTGTTCGCGTGTGCAAGAGATGCCAAGCCAGCATCGATGAGTAGGCCGGTGGGAGTATTACGATGAATAGGTTGAAAGAACAATATCAAACCGAAGTCGTGCCTGCTCTGATGAAGTCCCTTGGTTTGGACAACGTCATGCAGGTGCCGAAACTGCAAAAAATTGTTTTGAACATTGGGTTGGGCGAAGCGATGGATAACCCCAAGGCGTTGGAAGCCGCTTCAGCCGATCTGGTGTCGATTACCGGGCAAAAGCCGGTCATCACCAAAGCGCGGGTGAGCGTTGCTGCCTTCAAATTACGTGAAGGCCGCCAGATTGGCGCCAAGGTGACCCTGCGAGGAGAGCGTATGTGGGCTTTCCTGGACCGCCTGGTGAATGTAGTCCTGCCGCGCGTCCGCGACTTCCGTGGCATCGCTCGCGATGCGTTCGACGGCCGGGGAAATTACACCCTGGGTTTGCGTGAGCAGTTGATCTTCCCCGAGATCGAGTACGATAAAATCGACAAGGTCCGCGGCATGGAGATCACCATTGTCACTAGCGCACAATCCGACGACCACGCGGCTGCCATGCTTGAAATGCTCGGTATGCCATTCAGAAAGGGATAATATGGCGAAAAAGTGCATGAAGTATCGTGAAATGCGGCGCAAATACTCCATTCAGGTTCGCAACCGCTGCGAACGGTGTGGGCGCCCTCGTGGCTACATCCGCCGGTTTGGCCTGTGCCGTATTTGCTTCCGAGAACTGTCGCTGCAGGGTAAGATCCCGGGCGTCGTCAAAGCATCCTGGTAAGCAGTTGGGAGGATAAGAATGAGCGTTAATGATCCTATTGCTGATATGCTGACCCGGCTGCGCAACTGCCTGATGATTGGTCAGACGCTGGTAGCAATGCCCAGCACCAAGATCAAGGTAGAAATTGCCCGGATCTTGAAAGAAGAAGGTTTCATTGAGACCTACGAGGTGGTGGATGGTGAGGTTGCTCCTCGCCAGACGCTGCGCGTCAAGCTCAAGTATGTGGGCGAGCGCCGCCAGCGCAAGCCGGTGATTACCGGTTTGGAGCGCGTGAGCCGACCCGGACGGCGGGTGTATACCCACCAGAAGGATATCCCCTGGGTTTTGTCTGGGATGGGCATCGCCATCATCTCGACTCCGAAGGGCGTTATGACCGGGCAGCGGGCGCGCCAGATGGGTGTTGGCGGCGAAATCCTCTGCAAGGTCTGGTAGGAGGTAATGCTGTGTCTCGAGTAGGACGTTTACCCATTACCGTTCCCGCCGGCGTCACTGTCGAAGTGGACGGTTTGCATGTGCGAGTGAAGGGCCCCAAGGGCACCATGGAGCGAACCTTTGCTTCTGGTGTGAGCATCAGCCTGGATAACAGTACCCTGGCTGTGGCCCGCGAATCGGATGCGCCCACCTTGCGCGCTCTGCACGGCACAACCCGCGCATTATTGAATAATATGGTGACCGGTGTTTCGACCGGCTTCACCAAGGTTCTGGAGATCGATGGTGTTGGGTACCGCGCCAACATGGATGGTAAAAACCTCGTGTTGAACGTGGGCTACTCCCACCCGGTGGTTCTCGAACCCCCAGCCGGTGTTACCTATGAAGTGGACGAGAAAATCCGCCAGATTAGGGTGATGGGCTGCGACATTGAACAAATTGGCCAGGTGACCTCGGATATTCGCAAGATCCGACCGCCCGAACCCTATAAGGGCAAGGGCATCCATTACCTGGGTGAGAAGATTCGCCGCAAGGCCGGAAAATCCGGTAAGGGCGGCAAGGGCAAGAAGTAGGTATAGATATGGCAAAACGAACTCGTGCTGAATCTCGCCTTCGCCGGCATCGCCGCGTGCGCCTGACGGTGCATGGCACGCCAGAACGCCCGCGCCTGAACGTCTACCGCAGCCTGTCCGATATTTACGCACAGGTGATTGACGACCAGGCCGGAATGACGCTGGCTGCTGCCTCGAGCGTGGATCATGAACTCCGCGCCAAGCTGGTTGGGCTCACTAAAACTGAGCAGGCCAAAAAGGTCGGCGAACTGGTGGCTGAACGCGCCAAGGAAAAAGGCATCACGACTGTGGTGTTTGACCGTGGCGGATATCAATACATGGGCCGGGTGAAAGCTCTGGCCGATGCGGCTCGCCAGGCTGGCCTGGAGTTCTAGGAAACAAGAGGGCCCGAACTATGGAGATGGAATATCAAAGCTTAGAGCAGCAATTTGACGAGCGCGTGATTGAAATTGCGCGCGTCGCCAAAGTAGTCAAGGGTGGCCGACGGTTCTCCTTCCGGGTGACCGTGGTGACCGGCGACAATCATGGCCGGGTTGGGCTGGGGATTGGCAAGGCCAACGCTGTGCCCGAGGCCATGCGCAAAGCTACCGAACACGCGCACAAGAACATGCGCAAAGTGGGCCTGACCGGCACCACTATTGCGCACGAAGTTTTGGGTACGGTGTGCGGCGCTAAAGTGCTCCTCAAACCCGCTTCGCCCGGTACGGGCGTTATTGCGGCAGGCGGCGTGCGCGCCGTGCTAGAGGCAGCCGGTATCCGTGATATCTTGACGAAATCGCTGGGCAGCGCCAACGTGTTGAACGTGGTGCAGGCGACTTTTGAAGCCCTTGACCAACTCAAGTTCCCCGAGGAAGAAGCAGCTCGCCGGGGCAAGCCGTTGAGGGAAGTGATGCCTTTCTGGGAGCGGAGGAAGAAGAATGACTGAGGCCAACGAACCCAAGAAGTTGAAAGTTACGCTAGTGAAAAGCGGAATTGGTTACTCTCAAAAGCACAAGGCAACCTTGCGCGCTTTAGGTCTGCGCAAGATAAACCAGAGCGTGGTGCAGGAAGATAATTCTACACTGCGCGGGATGCTGCTGAAGATTAACCATCTGGTGAAAGTTGAGGATGAGGAATGAAGCTTCACGATCTGTTCCCTAATGAAGGATCCAAGAAGAAGCCGAAGCGCAAGGGTATCGGAATCTCGGCGGGGCAGGGTAAGACCGCCGGCCGCGGCACCAAGGGCGAAGGTTCGCGCTCGGGTACGGGTGGAAACCTGTACCGCCAGGGTGGAAACCTGCCTTTCTATCGCCGCCTGCCCTTTATTCGCGGTGAAGGCTTTACGCCCCCGAACCAGGTGGAGTACAACGAGATTAACGTGGATCAACTGGATAAATTCCAGGCGGGCACGGAGATCACTCCTGAACTCCTGGCCGAGGCGAACATGCTGCACAAGAAGAGCAACCCGGTGGTCGTTATGGGCCGCGGCGAGTTGTCCGTTGCTCTGACCATCAAGGTTCAACGAGTGACCAAGAGCGCGCAGGCGAAGATTGAAGCCGCGGGCGGTAAAGTCGAGTTGATCGCCTAATCCCTTAAGGAGATCCGTTATGAAACGCGCATCTGCCTGGCGTTACTTGTGGAAGTCGGTTGATATTCGCCAAAAGCTGCTGTATACGCTGCTGCTGTTGGTGCTCTATCGCCTGGCTGCAAACATTCCGGTCCCTGGCATCAACCCCGATGCAATTCGGGAGGTTGTCAGCAATACGAGCGCAGCTTCGTCATTGATCAACCTGCTGGATCTATTGTCGGGCGGAGCGATGTCGAACTTCTCGATCCTGGCGATGGGCGTGTATCCTTACATTACCGCCCAAATCATCCTGCAGTTGCTGGTTCCGATCATCCCCGCTTTGGAGCGGAAGATGAAAGAGAACCCGCGCGAGGGCCAGGCTTGGATGGAACGGTGGACGATGATCCTGACCATTCCCATGGCGTTGCTTTCGGCCATTGGTCAGATCAACATTTTTGGCACCTATTTCCAAAACAACATTAGCGCTGTTCTACCCAACTACGGTTGGTCTGGGGCAAACCTCATCCCAACCATCACTACATTGATTGCGATGGTGGGCGGCACGATGTTGGGTGTGTGGCTGGGCCAGTTGATCTCGGAGTTTGGTATTCCGAAGCAAGGTCTGTCGCTGATCATCTTTGCGGGCATCGTCTCAGGTATGCCGGCGAACTTCGTCTCAATCTTGAGCGATAAGGTGAACGGCTGGTGGATCCTCATGCTGATCTTGATCATCCTGGTTTTGACCATCTTTGCCATTGTGTACGTGCAACAGGGTCGCCGCAACGTGCCGGTGTTCTTCCCCGGCCGCCGCGTGGGCAATCGTATGTCCATGCCGGTGCACAGCAACCTGCCCTTGATGGTGAACATGGCCGGCATGATCCCGCTGATTTTTGCCCAGGCTTTCCTGTCGTTCCCGGCAGTGGTGGCCAGCTACTTCACGGGCTCTCAGACCCCCTGGTTGGCCAACTTCGCGACGGGTGTGTATAACACCTTCAGCGGCCAGGGCGCGGTTTACCCGATTATTTACTTCATCCTGGTGGTGGGCTTCACCTTCTTCTATACGGACACGATGTTCCAACAGCAGAATTATGGTGAAAACCTCAAGCGCCAGGGCGCGCAGATCCCCGGTGTGGTGCGCGGTGCCCCGACCCAAAAGTACCTGTCTCGCGTTCAGCGGCGAATCACCTTCCCGGGTGCGTTCTTCCTGGGCTTTGTAGCGGTGCTGCCCTACATCCTGCAGGCGGTCTTCCCGGCCAGCGCGCGGGCAGGTTTATTCCTGATCTCGGCGGCGGGCTTGCTGATTGTGGTGGGTGTGGTTCGCGATACGTTCTCGATCATTGATACCGAACTGAAGCTGCATGGCTATCAGGAAAGTTTGATCAAGGGGTAAGCGCATGGCTACGTATATCGTTTTGTTAGGCCCTCCCGGCGCGGGCAAAGGCACTCAGGCGCAGATCATTGCCAAGGAATTTGGACTGATGCACGTTTCCTCGGGCGATTTGTTCCGCGAGAACCTGAAGAACCAGACCGAATTGGGCAAGCTGGCCAAGGGCTTCATGGACCGGGGCGAGCTGGTGCCGGACGATGTCACCATTGCGATGGTGAAGGACCGCATCAGCCGGACGGACTGTGAAAAGGGCGTGTTGCTGGATGGTTTCCCGCGCACCCCGGCTCAGGCCGAAGCGCTGGGCGAAATGCTCAAGGGTTTGGGCTCAAAGGTGGACTGCGTGCCGTATATCTCGGTTCCGGCCGAGGTGCTGATCGAACGGCTGTGTGGTCGCTGGACTTGCCCGACCTGCGGGCGCGTGTACCATGAGACGTTCAATCCGCCGACCCAGGCGGGCGTGTGCGATGCCGACGGCGCTGCGCTGATTCAGCGCGACGACGACAAATCGGAGACGGTGGAACGCCGCATCCGTGTTTACGGCGAGCAGACGGCCCCGTTGATTGCGTACTATCGCAATTTGGGCGTGTTGGCGGAAGTCGACGGCACTCAGTCGATCGAAGCGGTCGGCAAGTTGATGCTGGCGGCAGTTCGAAAGGTCGCGTGAAATGAGCTGGGATCGGCAAGTCTCGATTAAGACAGAGCAGGAACTGACGGTGATGCGGCAGGCTGGGCGGATTAACGCCGAGGCCCTGGCCGCAGCGCGGGCGGCTATCCGCCCGGGCGCGTCGACTGCGGATGTCAACGCGGCTGCCGAAGAAGTACTGAAGAAGTACGGTGTGTATTCGCCTTTCAAGAATTACCCCGGGCCCTATCCTTACCCGGCCAGCACATGCGTGAGCGTGAACGCTGAACTGGTGCATGGGATTCCAAGCAAGGGACGCAAGTTGAAGGAAGGCGATATTGTTTCGGTGGATTGCGGGACGGTGTTCGAAGGTTTTGTCGCCGATTCTGCGTTCACCGCGCCTGTCGGAGAGGTTGCGCCGGATGTCCAGCGATTGCTGGAAGTGACCGAAGGCGCCCTTCAAGCGGGCATTCAAATGATGCGCGTAAACAACCGCGTTGGAGATGTTTCGGCTGCCATCCAGCAGTATGTTGAGAGCCGGGGCCTCCAGGTTGTGCGCGAATACACCGGTCATGGGGTGGGGCGGGCCATGCACGAAGGCCCCCAGGTACCCAATTACGGTGTGCCAGGCAAGGGAATGATCCTGAAGGCGGGGATGACGATTGCTTTGGAGCCGATGGTTCTGATGAAATCGCCTAATACACGCGTCCTGGCGGATGAATGGACTGTGGCCTCAGCAGACGGAAGGCCCACCGCGCACTTTGAGCATTCGGTGGCCGTAACGGAGAGCGGGCCGGTGATCCTGACGACAACAGACTGAAAGAGGGTCTGGGTCTAGACGGAAAGAGCAACAGCAAGTATAATGGAAACTTCGGCTTGTGTGTTGCAATCATGTTGAAGGAGTTCGATCGAATGAAGGTTTCACCATCCATTAAGAAGCGCTGCGCGAAGTGCAAGATCGTCAAACGGGGCAAAATCCTGTTCGTGATCTGCGATAATCCTAAGCATAAACAGCGGCAAGGGTAGGAAATATGGCACGTATTGAAGGTGTTGATCTTCCGCGCAACAAGCGGGTCGAAATTGGGCTACGGTATATTTTTGGCTTAGGCCCAACTCGCGCCAGGACGATTCTGGCTGCGACCAATGTAAACCCGGATATCCGGGTGAAAGATCTTGCCGAGAATGAAGTTAACGCACTGCGCGACTTTATCTCCAAGAACTATAAAGTTGAAGGTGATCTGCGCCGCGAAGTTCAAATGAACATTAAGCGGCTGATCGAGATCGGGTGTTACCGCGGTTTGCGGCATCGGCGCAATTTGCCAGTGCACGGACAGCGCACCCGCACCAATTCCCGGACGCGCAAAGGCCCCAAGAAGACGGTGGCCGGTCGCGGACGCCGCCGGGGCGGCAAGAAGTAAATCCTTTTTGGGGGTTGGCCGGGCAAATTGGGGTTCCTCTCCCCTGCGGCAGCCTGGCCTCCTCCTGGATGGGTGTTACTTGCCAATTTCTGGATGTAACGTAAACAGGAAGGTTGTATGGCACAAAATGTTCGGTCGACACGTCGTGGCGGCTCCACCAAGAAGGTGAAGCGCACGGTGGCATCAGGCGAGATTCATATCTTTGCCTCTTTCAATAACACGATCATCACGATCACAGACCAGCAGGGTAATACTGTCTGCTGGGGCAGCTCTGGCTCGGCGGGGTATAAAGGCTCGCGCAAGAGCACGCCGTTTGCGGCTCGTTTGGCCGCGGAACAGGCGCTGAAGGCTGCCATGTCGATGGGCCTGCAAGAAGCAGACCTGATCGTAAAGGGCCCTGGTCCTGGCCGCGAATCCGCCATCCGCGTGGTGCAGTCGCTGGGGATTAGGGTGCGCTCAATTTCTGATGTGACGCCGGTTGCCCACAATGGCTGCCGCCCGCCCAAGAAACGCCGCGTGTAAAGAAGAGAGGGTACGGATATGGGAAAGTATACGGGTCCGGTATGTAAACTATGCCGGCGAGAAGGTGATAAGTTGTTCTTGAAGGGCGAGCGCTGCTATGGATCGAAGTGCTCCTTCGAAAAGCGTGGTTACGCCCCTGGTCAACACGGCCGCAACAAGCAGGGCCGCAGTGAGCGCGAGTCGGATTACGCTCGCCAACTGCGCGCCAAGCAGAAAGTGCGCCGCGTTTACGGTGTTTTCGAACGCCAGTTCCGTCGCTACTTTGGGATTGCGCGCCGCACGACCGGCATGACCGGTTTGATACTGCTGCAAACCCTTGAGTTGCGTCTGGATAGCGTTGTGTACCGCCTCGGTTTTGCCGTTGATCGCGCGCAGGCACGCCAACTGGTGAACCACGGTCACATCCGGGTGAATGGGAAACGCGCCGACATCGCTTCGATGATTCTTCGCCCCGGCGATGTGGTGACGGTCAAAGAGTCCGCCCGCCAGAACACCTACTTTAAAGAACTGCTCGATGTGGTTGATAAGCGCTCCTATCCCTCCTGGGTTGACCGGGACGGCAAGGCGCTGACGGGCCGCGTTCTGCGGGTGCCGGATCGCTCTGAGATCGACGGCAATTTGAACGAGCAATTAATCGTCGAGTACTACTCGCGCTAAACACCAACAGATCCAGATTCCTCGAGGGATCTCGGGAAGGGGTGACACGTGGCTGCACTAAGTAATATGGTAACGCCGAAAGTTGAACGAGAAGCCGAAGCTCGCAACTATGGCAAGTTCGTGATCGGCCCGCTGGAAGGCGGGTATGGAGTCACGCTCGGAAACGCGCTGCGGCGGGTTCTGCTTTCCTCCCTGGATGGTGCGGCAGTTACGTCGGTGCGCATCTCGGATGTCCTGCATGAATTCAGCGACATTCCGGGCGTGCGTGAAGACGTAATTCAGGTCACGCTGCAGGTCAAGCAGCTGCGCCTGATGCTTCACGATGTAGAATCTTCGCACCTGCATCTGGACGTTCGCGGCGAAGGCGTCGTGACGGCAGCAGATATCCAGGTTCCGGCGGAGGTAGAGATTGTCAATCCGGATTTGTACCTGTTTACAGTGGACGATCCGAACACGCGTCTCGAAATTGATATGACCGTAGGGCGCGGGCGCGGGTATTCTCCTGCTTCTGAGCGCAGCGGCCGCCTGCCCATTGGCGAACTGCCCGTGGACGCGATCTATAGCCCCATCAAAAAGGTGAACTGGTCGGTAGCGCCTGCGCGCGTTGGTCAGAATACAAACTATGACCGCCTGATCATGGAAATCTGGAGTGATGGGACCATCGGCCCGGAAGCAGCGTTGAGCACTTCTTCGAAGATCATGATCGATCACCTGCGCTTTGTGGCTGGCATCAGCGAAGAGAGCCTGGTGATTGGGATTGAGAAGGAAGTTGTGGGTTCTCGCCTGACCAGCGAAGCGGCTGAGACGCCGATTGAAAACCTCGATCTTTCGGTGCGCGTCTTCAATTCATTGAAGCGCACAGGCATTACAACGGTTGGGGATGTTCTGGACCTGCTCGAGAAGGGCGATGAGGCAGTGATGTCAATTCGCAACTTTGGCGAGAAGAGCCTGGACGAACTACGCCAAAAGATGGTCGAGAAGGGTTTCCTTCACGACGAAAAAACTGTGGAGTAAGCACTTATGCGACACCAGGTAGCTGGTTTTAAACTTGGACGAAATAAAGATCAACGCATCAGCCTGCGCCGGAATCTGATCATGCAGCTTTTTGAACACGAGCGCATTCAGACCACCCGTGCCAAGGCTAAGGCGATCCGTGGAGACGCGGAACGGTTGATTACCCTGGCCCGCAACAGCAGCGGCGCCACCGAAATGGGTAAAGTGAACGCTCGCCGTCAGGCAGCCGCCCAATTGGGCAACGCCGCCGCGGTGCGTAAACTATTCGATGACATCGCTCCGCGCTATGCCAGTCGCAATGGCGGTTACACCCGCATGTTGCGCCTGACTCCCCGTCTTGGGGACGCGGCTGAGATGGTCTTACTCGAGTTGGTCGAGGGCTAAACCCCTCCCCCGGCGCAAGTCCGATCGAAAGCGATCGGAATGGCACATTACAAAGTTATTCTTGCTTACGATGGCACGCACTTCCAGGGATTCCAGCGGCAAGGGACGAATCGAACCGTTCAAGCCGAAGTGGAAAACGCGTTACGCGGGTTGAACTGGGGTGGGCGAGCGATCCTGTCGGCGGGGCGCACGGATACGGGCGTACACGCGGCAGGGCAGGTGGCGGCATTCGATTTGGAATGGCCGCATCCGACCGAAGCGCTGGTGAAGGCCTTGAACGCGCACCTGCCGGAGGATGTGGCTGTGAAAAGCGCCGAAGTGGCTGAGGAAGATTTTCATCCCCGCTACGATGCGCAAGAGCGCTGCTACCGCTACCGGATCTACCTCTCGCCCCACCGCGACCCGCTGCGCGAACGCTTTGCCTGGCGCGTCTGGCCCGCTCCTGGGTTAGACCTGCTTCAGGCGGCGGCCCAACGGCTGACGGGCCGGCACGATTTCGCGGCGTTTGGAAATCCGCCGCGAGCCGGTGGCAGCACAGAGCGGATGATCTTTTCCTGCGGCTGGGAAGCCGAAGGGGACGAACTACGCTTTGAAGTCCGGGGAAATGCCTTTCTGTACCACATGGTACGCCGCATGGTGTACGTCCAGGTACAGGCCGGGCAGAACCGGTTGAGTCTGGAAGCGATCGAAGAGGCAGTCCTGCAAGCTCGACCGTTACCTCCTGGTTTGGCGGCTCCTCAGGGGCTGGTTCTCTATGAAGTGCGCTATGACATCGAAGCTGAATTGACCAACCTGCGCCGGCGTGAATGGCGGCGGAGGCGGGCAGCAGAGTCTTGGTAAGGTGAAACTATGGCAGTGGAGAAAACGTTTGTTATAAAAGGCACCCCGGAATCCAAATGGATTTTGGTGGACGCCGACGATCAGGGACTGGGGCGCATAGCGACTCAGATCACCCGTTTCTTGTTGGGCAAGCATAAGCCTACCTACACCCCTGGTGTAGATATGGGCGACTTCGTGGTGGTGATTAACGCCACCAAGCTGCGCCTGACCAGCAAGCGCGAGACGACCAAGTTGTATCATCATCACACGGGTTTTCCGGGTGGGTTGAAGACCGTCAGCTTGCGCGACCAGATGCTGGTTCATCCTGACCGCGTGATTCGTGCAGCGGTTTGGGGTATGCTCCCGCATAACAAGATCGGCCGCAAGCTGATTAAGAAATTGAAAATATATGCCGGGAACGAGCATCCGCACGAAGCTCAGGCCCCGACGCCGGTTGCATAAAGGAGCGAAAGCTATATGTCCGTTCAGTATTACGAAGGGATTGGTCGCCGAAAAGAAGCTTCCGCGCGCGTCCGTGTGATGAGCGGGGACGGCAAGTTCGTCGTCAACGATAAGCCAGGCGAAGCCTACTTTACCCGGCTGGGTGATGTGGATACCATTTTGGCCCCCATTGTCGCTGCGGGCCATGACCGCGCGGGCCTCGACATCACCGTGGTGGTGAAGGGTGGCGGCGTGACCGGGCAAACCGACGCAGTGCAGTTGGGCGTAGCCCGCGCACTGGTCAAA
>Ga0209373_10003205_pt1 | contig 15429 bp, 13 predicted proteins | sample Higcelweek5metaG_FD_187173 | JGI IMG/M metagenome (GOLD analysis project Ga0209373, IMG submission 187173) | Freshwater pond sediment microbial communities from the University of Edinburgh, under environmental carbon perturbations - High... | ecosystem: Environmental > Aquatic > Freshwater >...
ATCCGCATCAAGAACCATATACGCACGGATTTGCAGAGAAGCAAGGACGATAAATCCGACTCGTTCGCAATCGCTAAATTCGGGGCGGAAAAGAATCCGCGCCCATGGATTCCTGTAACCGAAGAAGCCATCAAAATCCAACAGATGGCGGGGCTCATCGACCTCTATGGCAAAGAGATCATTCAGCAGTCCAACCAGATTCATGCGTATTCCCAAGTCGAATATGTATCCACTGTGGTCATCAAATCGCTACAGAAATCCATAAAATTCATACAGGCTGAAAAAGTAAGAACAGAAAAAAAGTTCATGGCCCTTGTAAAGAAGTCGTTCAGCCGTGAACTGGAAATCATAGAGTCCATTCCAGGTATTGGCGAAAACACGGCGACAAGATTGATTGCTTCCATTGCCTATTTTGGACTATCCCCAACTAAAAAGCAGTCCGGATCAAGCCTAAACAAGCGAGGGCCCATTTCAAGAATGGGCGAGTGCAAAATGCGGAGTTTCCTTTCTGACAATTTTCACCGTATGTTGTACAGCAATATTTTTAGCCCCAGTTTACTTTCATTTATTTTGATTCATAGTCAATGGATACGCCGATTGGCCCCCTAACCCAGATGACTATCCCTTTTGGATGCGAAGCCATCGTTCGGAACTACACCCCCTATTTTGGTAATCAAAGGCGTTATTAGATACGAAAAGAATTTGAATAAAATCCGGGCTGTATTTCCAGATTCAAACTCCGAAACGATCTTCATTTTCTTCAACCCCTCTTATTTTTTAAACCGCCCTTTCACCCCTCAGTATTGAGATTGCCGTCGCAACGTTGAGTTCGATCTTCGCTAATCCTCAACGCATCTAAGCGAGAACCCAAACGCCTTATTTGCTTTGTTCGCGGTCATCTGGGACAAGTTGTCATAGAGAACCCGGCGGTAGGCTTCCGTATCACTATACTCCGTAGCCGACCACCAATAGCCGAGGCCGAGGGCTTCGAAGAAGTCAGACTCGTTGTTGTTGTAATAACCACCAGGCAAGGCGTAAAATCCATAGGTATCTTTTCCGCTATTCGTAATCCATAAATTGCTATTTGCCTTTAATGTCGTCCCAGCCACATCAATACCCCCTACTTTGTCCATAAGGGTCTGCCATTCTGCATTGTTAGGCACATGCCAACCGGAAGGACAGATTCCCTGAACTCCACTGGGCGACGACGCATTGGATGCAGAACCATTCATTGCCGCAGTCCAGTTATACAGCACACCGTAGTTTGAATAAAATGAACTCGCCTTAGCAGAGGAAACATCCGTTTGGTCATAGTTGTACACATAAAACTTTGCAACAGTGGTAGAATAATCGCTCTTGGTATTAACACTAGGCAAATACGCGAGATTCTCCGCCATCCAAACCAGATCTCCGATCTTCGTCCATTTATAGGTTGTATTATCTCTATCATCGACAAAAATGCCACAGTTGCCATAAGTCGCACACCAGCCACTTGTACCCTGCACGACAGTCAAACCATTGCTGGAACTGGAGACTACACTGGAAGAGGATGCGATACTGCTACTGGAGACCAATACACTTGATGATGAGACAGTTGCACTGCTGGAGACCGAAACACTCGATGATGAAGCGGTAACACTGCTACTGGATTCAATGGAGAGACTTGATGAACTTTGATTGGAATCAGCGGATGTCCCTGAATCATCACATGAAACTAAACTCAGCATGACAACCAAACAGAAAAGAATAAGACTCTTTTTGAAATTCATAAGATCCTCTCAAACAAAGAAACTAAAAAGTAAAGATACTTTTCATATTCATTTTTTCAAGATCGCATGAGTTATTTCATTCCACTTACAGCGCCTTACAGTACAGATCAATATTAAGACAATTCACTTTATACATTAGCAAATCGTTTCATTATGCTGTTCCTATCCGTTTGAATAATTGGACTATGTCAGTAATGCTCTATTTTATTGGGAGAAACGTCAACGCTTTCGCTGACCGAGAAGATTGTAGCGTTTCACGATGTTGTTCGAGATCGAATTCTGTTTGCGAGATTTTTCTGGAACAGCCAAAGTACTGCCAAGAAGGATGGTCCCTACGCTGTCCAGGAGCCAATGTTTCTCCTGATAGTAGTCTGCGGAAAGATCCCAGAGAATGGAACCCGCATAACCATTGTCGCGAACCCAGCGGGCGGCAATAGCAAGCGACGCCCCATCATTCCATGTCACATAATTCCCAGAAGCGTTCGTTGCCCACGGCACCTCAGCTTCTTCATCCCAGTGAAGCGTCCATGCCGCTAGTTGAGGAACCACCTCCCGGTAATCAATATACGTGACGTTGCCAAAGCCCGAAGCTCCTGGAGTCGCCACCTTTTCAAAGACATAGCCGTAGAATGGGTGCCCTGCGAGGAGTTTTTCTTTGGGGATACCACGCGTTTCTGACCAGTATTTCATGGATTGTGATAAAGAAAGATCCGGTGCCACGGTGGAAGGATACAGTGGAGAATTGTAGGTCGCGGAAGAAGCCCAGGAACCTGTCATGTCATAGGTCATGACACCGAGCCAGTCCATGTCTTCAATAAAACGTTCCGCCCGGAACCACTGGGCCCAGTAATTGGAACAGGGAACCGCCGCAGAAATGGAGTACGTTGTTCCCAGTGTATCCCGCATTTCCCCGACCAGTAAACGGATGGATGCCGAATCCGCTTGCAGGACAAATTCCCAGTCAATATCCACGCCATCCAAGGAACGCGCAATCAAAAATGCTTTCAGGTCCTTAAGAAACTGCCGCCGCACGGTTTCATCAGCAGCCATGGTGGAAAAAGCAGAGCCACTGCCCGATCCCCCCAGGGAAAGAATAACTTTGACGCTGGCCCCATGTGCGGCCGCCACTAACGCATCCATTTTGATTCTTTTAGTTTCGGAAAAGGTATTTAAGGCCACCGATGAGGGATCTACAAAGCTCCAGGCCACATGGGTCACCTGAGTATAATCCACTTCCGAAGCGCCGAACCAATCCCACCAATCTGGAAAATAGCCCACAACTTTGCTTTGCTGCCCCCACAGGGCAACCACAGCCGCGAAAACCACGACTAATCCGATTCTCTTGTTTCCCATACCCACCTCAAAAAAAAAGACCCCTGAAAACGACGGAATATCACTTTCAGGAGGCCCCTGTTTTGAAGTTATTTAATTTATACAAAAAGAGGTACGGCAATTTTCACAATGACAAATCCCCGTTATGGGGATCACTTACATAAAAATTTTAGTCGAAATAACCCCAAAAACCATCTACAGGAACCGTTCCTTCAGAAGCAGGAGTCAAATCATAAGTGTCTATGTCTGCATCATAAGTATCCTCCGCAGCATCGGAAAGGCTCAAGATTAGATGACTCCCAGAAAAACGGTAGTCAATCACAACACTCTCTGAGTCAGTTTCTATATCCCAATCGTCGTTCGCTATACTTTCTGTAATGGTGATGGCCATCTGCATCTCTACTTCATCAGCACTCCAAGTCCCCCGCTCCACAACATAAAGGTCATCATCTGGATAAGCAAATCGCATCTCCACCGTATTGTCTGCATTAAAGTCAAATACAGAAACTACCGTATCATCATCGCTGATCCAGGTGCCCACAATCCAGGCAGAGCTTCCTTCCCCACTTGGAGAGGATGTCCCCTCAGTACCACAAGCCATGAACAGAAACGTTGTGCATAGTATCAGGAATAAGCCCACTCTGGATAATTTTTTCATAATTACAACCCTTTTTCCTTTTTGTATCCATAAAATAACACACAAGCATAAATTAGTCATGGAAAATAAAATAGAAGAGAACATACCACTGATCAAATTCATTCTTCTTCCCAGAGAAGCACCGGATAGCCATCGTTGCTGTCGGCGTTCCAGGCCCAGCCTTCGCCGAGAAGATCTGCAAAATCTGAGGTTCGCATGGCATCACTCGTTTTTCCCGTGGCAAAACCGCCACTGTTATTGAGCCCGAAAGATTCGCCCTCATTGCTTTCGAGATAATAATAATCCGCCATGGTGGTATTGTAGTTGTAACCGATGACGAGCCCTGCGAGAGAATCCCCCGCCACACGACCCGTGCTGTAAACACTTGAAGTAACGCCTTCCTGATTGTAGCCGATGATACCACCCACATTTTTGGTCCCCTCAATATCACCCCGATTGTAAAGGGATGTGAGCGTTGCAGAAATGGTTTTCCCGAAAAGACCGCCCGTGTAATCCGTGCCAGTCACTGTGGCTTTGTTGTAGGCGAGAGATGTGGTGCCTTTACATTGAAAGCCCGTCAACCCGCCTGTATACTGGGTTCCGCTGACAGCAGCATTATTTCCTGCCTCTGTCACTGTACCACAAATAGACCAAGAAGAGGAACAATAATCATATCCACAAATGCCGAACACACCACCCGTATATTCCTTGCCCGCCACAATTCCAAAATTCAAGAGACCCTTAGCTGTAATATTGCCATTAGTTCCACTCCCTACAATACCACCCGTATATTTCGTTCCTTCCACAGAACCGTAGTTAGAAGCGGTATCAATTGTGGTCCTAAACGCCCCGCCGGCAACGCCACCCACCGCCGTGCCCCCGGTAATCACGCCCCGATTCGTCACATTAGTCAGAATAGAATTATTGCCCCCTTCCGAACTTCCCACGATACCGCCAGTACAATCGCCAACGCCCGTCACCGCCGCCTCATTGGTCGCATTCGACACCGTCCCAGAATTATACCCCACAATCCCCGCCGTATACTTACCGCCCTGAATCCAGGAATTCACGAGTGTAACATGCGCAATGGTACCGGCATTGTTGCCAAAGAGCCCATTGTGAGTGCTGGTCGTATTGATGAAAAGGCCGCTGATTGTGTGATCCTGACCATCAAAGTGACCCGCAAAAGCCACCTTGCTGTTGCCAATGGGAGTCCACTTGATCAATGCGGTCGAGTCTGTCACCAAAGCACCTGAGGTATTGATCAGCGTTTTATCGTGCAGAAGAATGTCCGCAGAAAGCTCGTAGTACTTACTCACATAATCGGAATCGTTCGACCCCACGAGAAAGGAAAAACGGGCGAGCTGTTCCGCGGTCGCAATCAGATAAGGACTCAGTTTGGTACCCGCGCCGCCCGCAAAAGCCTTGGCGGTGGTACCATCCCAGGCGGTACCGGTAATCGCGGAGGAGGAACTGAAGGTTCCTGACGAGGAGGATATAATGCTGGAAGAGGAAGAACCGGAAAAAGAACTGCTCAGAATATCGTGAGAAGACGAGGATGATTTTCCCTTTGAAGAAGATAAAAGTATAGCAGAAGATTTTCCCGTCGAAGAGGAACTCTCCCCGTCCTCATCGGAAGCCACCGTATTAGAACATCCCCAGAAAAAAGAAATCATCAGGAGAAACGCGATATATTTCATGGAAAATCCCTCACTATTCCCTGAAAATAGTCTTTTTTAGTAAAAGAGGCTGATTATAATTTTATAAAGACTGAGATTAGAGCCGTCGTAAAACAAAGCAATATTTTTGTGAATGAATCTATGCACTCATCACCATTACCGGAAGCTATGCAAACATCGACAAGATCGTCTTCAGCGATGGGCTTATTTTTTATAAATAACACAATTTTCTTATGGATAAATTATCAATAAAGATTTGTTTACATCTCTATTTTCATTTTTTCTGCAGAATAAATTTAAGCCCGTGGGTTTTTCATCGTTGGTCACGATAAGGAATTGTTATGCGTAAAAAATTTTTGTCCCTAATTGTCCTTTCTGGAGCGATGCTCGCAGGGCTTGCTAATGCAGCGCCACTGGCCGATGGAGCTTCGAAATTTCTGGGTAACATTTCAACAGATAATAATGGCCCACGTAGTGATTTCGGTACCTACTGGAATCAGATTACCGCTGAAAATGAATGCAAATGGGCCTCCATTGAGGGCACTACGCAAGGGGTTCGTAATTTTACAGGTTGCGATAAGTCTTACAATTGGGCAAAGAATAATGGTGGACATTTTAAGTTCCATGCCCTCGTCTGGGGTTCCCAATATCCAAACTGGCTTAAAAGCTTAAGCGCTGACGATACAAAAAAAGCCATCACTAATTGGTTTGATGCCGTAGCAAAACAGTATCCAGATCTGGAAATGATTGATGTGGTGAACGAAGCCATCCGCACGAATTCAGGATATCACTCCGGTTATACAGACACAAAAATTATCGAGGCCTTGGGCGGTGATAATAACGGCGATTATAAATTTGTGATAACCGCCTTTCAAATGGCGCGAGAACGCTGGCCTGATGCCGTTCTCATTTACAACGATTACAACACCTTCACATGGCAGATTGACGAAGGCATCGCCCTTGTCAATAAAATCAAGGCCGCAGGCTCCAATTTAATAGACGCCTACGGACAACAAGCCCATGATTTGACTACTGATAATGGTACCGCGTGTATGAATCTTGCCAATTTCAAGGCTGCTCTAAAAAAGATCCACGATCAAACAGATCTTCCTTTGTTCATCTCAGAATATGATATCGGGATCTATGATGATCAAGTCCAGAAACAGTGCTATTCGGAGCAGATTCCGGAATTCTGGAATGCAGAATATGTCGCTGGCATTACCCTATGGGGCTACATCTATGGCAAGACTTGGATCACACCAGACGGCCAATCCGGCATTATCAAGGACGGCAATGACCGCCCGGCAATGACCTGGCTCAAAGAATATATGGCGGCGAATAAGGGCGTGAACACTACTGGCCTTCTCGGCTCCACAGGAACCATTGACACAGTACCGCAAGCTCCATACAAGGATACCATTGCCATTCCGGGCACTGTCGAAGCAGAAAACTACGATGTGGGCGGTCAAAGTAAATCTTACTATGATGCAGATGCCACTAATCAAGGCGCCGTTTATCGCGAAGACCGTGTAGATCTTACAGCTCTCACAGGCGGATATGCCATCGGCTACACGAATGCCGGAGAATGGCTCGAATATACAGTGAAAGTTGCAAAAGAAAGTGTTTACACGTATGAAGCCCTCGTTGCATCCGGTTCGGACGGATCTTCATTCCGCTTATTCATTGATGACCAAGCCATTACGGATACACTCAAGGTCGCTAATGGCGGCGATTGGGACACTTATAGCGCAGTTACCGGAAAAACAACCGCACTCACAGCAGGTTCTCACGTATTAAAGATTGCCATTACAGGAAGCTATGTGAACATCGATAACATCAAGTTCACGGAAGGCACCACAAAACTTGCCGATATCAAGGCGAATCTCGCTCAAGGTTCTCAAGGTTTCAAAGTGTATAACGTAAAAGGAACCTACCTCGGCGCATTTCAAGCAAACAACATTTCTGGGCTCAGGACTCAGATGCAAATGTCTAACTTGAACAGCGGCGTCTACCTTGTGCGGAACAAGAATATGAGCAAGTTCATTGAAATAAAAAAATAAATACATTTCAAAGAATTAAGCACTCCGACCATTATAAAAAAGCCCTTACTTGCGAACGCAGTGAAGGGCTTTTTACTTCACCCCTCATTGACAAAAAATTGATAGAAAAAAAACTTTAACAATAAAAAACTCTTTATAGGAATAGATTAAATCATTGAGGTATTTTATGAAACAACGATTCAAGCTTTCATTTTTAGCATTTTCTTTGATACTATTCGGCACCCAAACATTTGCCGCTCCAGATCCGAATTTTCACGTTTATATCGCATTCGGACAATCGAATATGCAAGGGAATGCCACCGTTACTGATGAAAACAGAAAGACAAACGACCGGTTCAAAATACTCGCCCCTATGACTTGCACAAATATGGGCCGCACACTAGGAGAATGGGCCGTAGCCGTTCCCCCTATGTTTCATTGCTATACAGGCCTCTCCCCCGCCGATTACTTCGGCAAAACAATGGCGGATAGCCTTCCAGGAGTTACCATCGGAATTATCCCCGTGGCCGTAGCAGGCACGGCAATTCGCCTTTTTGACGAAGATCAGTACAAGGGATATCTTGATTCTGCAGCCCAATGGCTAAAAGACCTTACCGCCGATTATGGAGGAAACCCCTACGGAAGAATGATTGAGCTCGCCAAAAAAGCTCAGGAAGTCGGCGTTATTAAGGGAATCCTTCTTCACCAAGGCGAAACCGATGCCTATAGCGACACCTGGGGGAATTCGGTCAAGAAAATTTACAATAAAATGCTAAGTGATTTGGGTCTCGCCGCAGATTCCGTGCCACTCCTTGCGGGTGAAGTCTTGAGCCCGGGAAAATGCTCTGGTGCAAATACGCAGATAGATGCCCTGCCAAGTAAGATTCCTACCGCACATGTCGTAAGTTCCAGCGGGCTTGTAAGCGGTGGAGATAGCTTACACTTTAGCAACGAAAGCTACCAGGAATTCGGCAAGCGCTACGCACAAGTGATGCTGTCTTTACTTAAAATTGTGCCGGTAGATCAAGCTCCATATCAGGATACCATTGCCATCCCAGGCACTGTTGAAGCGGAAAATTATGATGTCGGTGGTCAGAATGTTTCTTATTCAGACAACGAAACCGCAAACCAAGGCAATGTGTATCGCACAGACGGTGTGGACATCGTAACGATTTCGAGTGGTTACGCAGTGGGTTACACGAACGCTGGAGAATGGCTGGAATACACCGTGAAGATTGCAAAAGAAGATTTTTACACCTATGAAGCCCTCGTTGCATCCGGTTCAGATGCGTCCTCATTCCGCCTGTTCATTGATAATCAGGCGATTACAGATACGATTAAGGTCGCTAACGGCGGTGATTGGGACACTTACAGCACCGTTACTGGAAAAACAACCGCGCTTACCGCAGGCCCTCACATCTTAAAAATTGCCATCACCGGAAATTACACAAATATTGACAACATTAAATTCACCGAAAGCACAACGCACATTACTGAAGTGAATGCAAACCTCGTACAAGGCCCACAGACATTCAAAGTTTACAACATCAAAGGAACATACTTGGGCGCATTCCACGCAACCGATATTTCCACGCTTAAAGTGGAACTCGGAAAGTCTAAGCTAAACAGTGGCATTTACCTTGTGCAAAATAAGAACATCAGCAAATTCATTGAAGTGAAAAAGTAGACAAGCATTCAACATTTCAGATAAAATTTTCATCTCTCAATAACTTAAATCCTCCCTTGTAAATGCAGGGGAGGACTTTCTATTAGCCATCGTTGCTGTCGGCGTTCCAGGCCCAGTCTTCGCCAAGAAGTAACCGTATTTGGAACACGCCCAGAAAAAAGAAATCATCAGGAGAAAAGCAACATATTTCATGAAAAATTCCTCACTATTCCTTGGAAATAGTCTTTTTTTTGAGAAAAATGGCAGATTATTATTTCATAAAGACTGGGATTAGAATCACCGCAAAACAAAAAAAGTGAATTTTTGGTAATATTTTTTTGACTTAAGACAAATATTTTTATTTCAAAAAGTATAATTACCATCAGAAGAATCACTCTGTTTTTGGAAAATCATGAAATTGTTTATTTCCGTTTTTTTTCTCCTGGTTTCCATGAGTTTCGCGGGCACCATCACTTTGGATTCCATCCCTGTGCGAATGGTGGGTGATCCGGATTATACACTTTCGGCCTCCACAACTTCGGGCCTTTCAATCTCGTACTACACAAGTTCTGACACAAATGTGGCAACCGTCTCCCCCGAAGGCGTTTTACACGTCAAGAAGGCAGGAGCATCGCTCATCACCGCAGTCCAATCCGGCAATTCCGAATGGGCCGCCGATTCCGCCTATCAGCACTTGTATGTATGGCCTCGCAAAGGCTCTTTGTTCGCCTGGGGCTATGGTGCATCCGGACAGCTCGGACTGGGATCTACCACGAACCAGACGGTTCCTGTCGAAGTCACAGCACTTGCGGACATAGTCAGTGTCTCGAGCGGAGGAAAACACACGCTTGCACTGAAAGCCGATGGATCCGTCTATTCCTTTGGCGATAACTACTACGGACAACTCGGGATCGGAAGTTATATCACACAGAAAACACCCATTCAAATCACCACACTCAATAACATTGTAGCTGTCTCAGCGGGATATTCCCATTCTCTGGCCCTTGATAAAAAAGGCATCGTATATGCCTGGGGAGAAAGTACCTACGGTCAAGTCGGAAATGGCTCCAATGCAGAACAAAAAACACCCGTGGTCGCCACTGCCGGGGCGCTTGCCATTGCCGCCGGAGACAACCACTCACTTGCACTCGACAGAATGGGCTTCGTATACGCCTGGGGCAGCAACGGACATGGACAACTCGGAAACGAATCCACAGCCAACCGCATGTCAGAGGTCCGGGTGACAGGACTCACCGATGTCGTAGCCATCGCCGCTGGCGGTGCTCATTCCATGGCACTCAAGAAAGACGGAACCGTCTACGTCTGGGGATACAATTACTACGGGCAACTCGGTATCGGAGGAACGACCGATTCGGACATCCCCGTTCAAGTGCCGAGCCTTGCGGACATCGTGGCCATCGCCGCCGGAATCAACCATTCCGTGGCACTCGCGCGCGATGGTAGCGTTTACGTCTGGGGCGACAATACAGATGGACAATTGGGAATCGGGACAACCGTCAACAGTGAAACCCCCGTTCTGGTCACGGGAATGACTGGAAAAATAGTCTCCATTGCGGGAGGAGGAAATCATACTCTGGCAATCACCAGCGACGAGCAAATCTATACCTGGGGACGAAATAATGTAGGCCAGATAGGAAATGCGACCAAAGAAAATCAATTCAGCCCTGTCCTTCTCGACAATATGGAAGGAATCGTATGGAGCGAAGGGGGGCAACTCTCCTCTTTCGCAATTGTTTCCACACAGAAAGCGCAAATCATCACATTTCCTGAAATGACCACGCAGACTTATGGCAACGCGGATTTCGATGCAGGAGCCACAGCCTCTTCTGGGCTCGCCGTCTCTTATTCGAGCTCCGACACGAACGTTGTAAAAATCATCTCGGGCCTCCTTCACATCCAGGGAGCGGGAAACGTTTCCATCACGGCGAAACAGGCGGGAAATGGAGAATGGGCTCCGGCCACTCCTGTTTTGAAAAGCCTGATTGTTTCACCTAAAGAGATCGCCGTCACCGCCCGCGACACCTCAAAAACAGCGGGTAAAGAGGATCCCGTTCTTCCTTATGATGCAGATCCTCTTGTGGGCAATGACTCCTGGAGCGGAGCCTTGGAACGTGCCGAAGGCGAATCCCCTGCTACTTATTCCATCACTTTAGGCACACTCAGCGCAGGCACCAATTACAGCATTCAATTTACCGGGGCTCTCTTTACCATCAAGGAATTGCCGACATCTCTATTCGCCGCAAAAGAAAAATCCGCGTTGACCCGAATCGACCAGAACATTCTTTTCACCCAAGGCATTCAGGGGTGGATCGCCATTTATACCACTGCCGGACAAAAAGTCAGAAGTATCTATGTCAATGGCGATGGAGCCTACCCGCTGGATCTCGCCAAAGGCATATACAGGATCAAAATACAAGACGTTCGGTGAAAGGCAAAATTACATCCTCATTTTCCTGGTACTCCCCAGGGCAAAAGCGATGGATACTACAGCACTCGCAGCAAATAGTACGAGCGCAACATAGAAGAACCGCGCCGAAGAAGTCCCCGCCAGAAGATACCGCGAGCCTTCCAGAAGATAGGTCACCGGATTTCCCCACGACACCGTCAAAAGCCACTGAGTCGTAATCATCTCCCGCGGAAGAAACGTGGTACTCAAAAACAACAACGGAAACACAGCATTCGTCACAATCGAAGCACTTTGAGATTGTCCCGTGCGAAGCATCACTCCGGCGGAAAATCCGCACAAAGTAATCGACCACAAAAAGGACAGCAGAAGCAACCCCAGCACCGACCACACACCGTACTGAAAAATCACACCGCACGCAGCCGCGATACCAAGCAGGAGTGCGGTAAAAAACAGCGTAGAAAGCGTATCCGCGAGCATAGGAGCCACCACCAAAGCCCAGCGCGGCAGAGGACTCCGATACAAACGACGGAAATAGCCGGACTGCATATCCGCATTCAGCGTCTGCCCCGCCCCCGCCGAAGAACCCATCGCAAGAGAGACCATCGCAATCGGAAACACAAACGACAAATATCCCCCGGAACCAAACGCCTCCATAAACCCGATACCGCCAATACCCGCATTATAAACTAGGAGGAAAAACAAACTCATCCCGAAACCCATCAGCGGTGCCGCCGGCTGTTTCATCAATTTAAAAACCGCTCTCTGAATCAGCAGCAAACAAGCATTATTCATACCACCATCTCCCTTTTCACGTATTCAAGGTAACTCTCATCCAGCGAAAGATTGTCCGCAGGATTCACCCATTTTTTAAACCCGGCAATCGCGCCCGCATAAACGATTTTGCCCGCGAGCATCAACGCCATCTCCGAAGCATGCTTATCGGCCTCCTCCAGATACTGCGTCGTCAAAAACACCGTCACTCCTTTCTCACGGTTCAAGCGCGTAATCACATTCCAGAACGTATCCCGCGCCATCGGATCCATCCCCACCGTAGGCTCATCCAGAAATAAAATCTCCGGACGATGCACCAACGCCAGCGCACAATGGAGACGACGGAGATTCCCACCGGAAAGTGTACCCGCCTTTTTATCCTTCTCGCCGTCGAGATGAAATGCAGTAAGCAACTCCACCGCTCTCGCCGCCGCATCCGCTGCCGACATCCCGAACAACCGTCCCTGAAACGTCAGCAAATGGGCAGGAGTCTCCGAAAGATCCACCTCATTACTCTGAGAAGCCACTCCCATGCGCCTCTGCACCTCCTGAAAATGCAACCGGGGATCAAAACCCGCCACAGAAAAAGTCCCCGAATCCGCATCCATCACCGCCGTCAGAATCTGAATCAGCGTCGTTTTTCCCGCACCGTTCGGACCTAACAAAGTAAAAAACGCCCCCTTCGGAATCCGAAGATCCACCCCGTGAAGCACCTCCGATCCCTTCGGGTAACGCTTAAAAAGACTCTCGACATAAATACCTGCATCCATAAAAACTCCTTCCAATGATGGAGCAAAAATAGGGACACAAAGCCGTCAAAACTTGTAAAAAAACGACAAAATCAAAAAGAAGATATTCAATAACAACAACAGAAAGGAACCGGAAAATGCTTCGAGCATACGAATCCAAACCAGAAAAGATTCGTACAAACTCCGCGCAATTCGAGCAAGCGCAAATTTCAAAATTTACGAAAAAGGACTACAGCGAAGAAAAACTCAATCACAAAACACGGAATCTCTTGTGACTCAATTAAACTCTCCAAAAATTCTAAAGACTGGAATCCATATCCGTGTTGCATTCCGGGTAGCGCACCAGAAATTCCCGGGGAGTATACCCCGAAAAAGCCTTGAAATCCTTAATAAAATGAGACTGATCACAATAACCATTCTCAAAAGCCTGATCCGTCAAAAGACGGTCCCCCCGCGAAGTAAGATCCGCAATCGTCTGCTGAAATCGAATCACCTTACTAAACTGCTTCGGGGTCTTCCCCACATAGGCCGCAAACTTGCGTTCCAAAGTCTTTGAAGTCACCGCAAGCTCCCGTGACAAATCGCGGGACGAAATCTGTCCGCGGTTCTTGCGGATACAATCCACGCCTGCGCGAACCAGAGCCGCATCGAAAGCGGAAATCGGAGAAAAATGAGTGAGCAAAAAAGAATCCAACGCCTGAACTCTCGCCGACACCGACAACGCCTCACACAAACGATCTTCCAACTCGCGCACCGCGCCATTCCACACATCGCAAAGATTGAAACTCCCATTCTCGATTTCGTACAAAGGAAAGCGGAAAAAATGACACGCCCCCGCCGGAAAAAAACGCACAAAAACAACCCCTGCCGCGCCGCAAGTTGAAACATCCGAAAAAGAATGAGCGAGGCCCGAAATCACCGACTGCGGCTGACGCGTCACCGAATGATCCTCATGACAAAAAACAAAAGGATTCCCGTAATGAAACATCAACTGAATCGACTCCGTCGGCACCACGCGCTCCTGCACATCGCTTTCCCCGGGATCGGACTCCATAAAACAATAATCCTTAACAAACGTCTTCAGAAATCCGGAAGGTTGTGCAAAATAAAAACGCATCGGAGCTCCAAAAAGAAAGGAAAAGCAAATCAGAAATACTATTGGTAATCTCATCAAGCCAGTGTTTACAAGCGTTCAAAAGATTCCAAAAAATAGAAATCGAAGCAAAAAAAGACAATGGGCGTGCCCGGCCCCGCCTCAACAGAATTCCTCGGAGCCGCATTCACACGCGATCCTGTAAGGGCCGGTCGGGTGCTACTCGCCCGTCGCGCAACTTAGCATCACCACCGCGCCGGGCTCCCCGGGCCTTGTTCCCCAAGTCCCGGCACATCCGTGTCACGCCCCCTCACGCAAAAGCAGACACCCCCGAAACCTGATGCAAAAAATACCTCGCCAACTCAAAAAAAAGAAACCGTGCGGCAGGGCGGCGAACTCCTGCATGAGGCAAATACTTGCGTAAATTCCCTAAGTGGTAAACCTCTTTCCACTAACTCGTCACGGCATCCTGTAAAGTAGCACCTTTTTCAGAGGGAAGGAAGCAAAGCAACAACGAATTGGAACACCGTTTTGCATGAGCCCTGATGAGTTAAAAAGCCTGAAAAACAGGGTGGAATATTTCATTACAAGATATGATAAAAAAATAGAGAAAAAAGGAAAGCCTACATAAGGTCACAAAAATTCGATGTTTTCGATTTCGTCTTTGTAACAACAGAAAGATTGCCCGCATGGCAAATCAGGATTCGGCTTAATATCGATATTCTCACGGTCTTCTGGATCGTCTGTCGCCGAAGTCCAGCTATCGCAAACGCCTTCATAAACGGAGCCGTCTTTCAAGGTCACCTTTAATTTTTTCCCAAGTAGAGCTTCTAAGTCGTAAATATTCATGATAAAATCCTGTATGCTAAATTCATTTTTTTTCAAGCAATGGAACCAATAAAACATACAATCTCAATTTGACAAATTTTGTCATTTTTTCACCACGATTATTTTTCTATTCCCTATAAATATACTCCCCAATTGTCTCAAATCATGAGACTAAATATATTTTTTCAAACTTTCATACAAATTCGCTTTCTATTTTCCACATTTTTTCACTTTTCGCCCAAAAATACACTGCTGTTTTTATTGTCAGGCTTTGGCGCCAGCAGGGCAGTCATTGCGGCACTAAGCTCTGACGAAACCTCATTCTAGATGTGTCATTCCGTGCTTGGTGTGCCCCCGTCTTGATCCGATCCATAAGGTTCCAATGCTATCTTCAATGGATGCTTCAATGGAGCCGTACTCTTTCGAGTACGGAAAAAA
>Ga0209373_10003206_pt1 | contig 15427 bp, 12 predicted proteins | sample Higcelweek5metaG_FD_187173 | JGI IMG/M metagenome (GOLD analysis project Ga0209373, IMG submission 187173) | Freshwater pond sediment microbial communities from the University of Edinburgh, under environmental carbon perturbations - High... | ecosystem: Environmental > Aquatic > Freshwater >...
TACAGCAACATTCTTTTTCTGAGATTCATAATTTTCGAGGGCCGATTTCAAATCGAATTTCAGTTGTTCTGCCTGCATTTTCAGTTGGTCAGAAACCATTAGCTTATTGATTTTTGCTTTTTCAAGTTCAATTTTCGACTGAGCCAAAGCATGTTTTCGCGCGCCACTTGAAAATATTGGGATACTAAGCGAAACCCCTGCGATGTGATTTGGAGTCATATCGAAACCTGTAGTCAAAAACTTTTGATTATAAGCATAATATCCCGACAACGTAGGTACATAAGCCATTTTCTGCATCTTTACCATTTGCTCGCTAATTTGTTCCGAAGTCTCAGTCATTTGGAATAAAATGTTATTCTCGATATCAAAATTCTGAGCAGAGATGTCTCCAGATACAACTTTTGGAAGTAATTGATCTAGCGTCTCTGTCAATTCAAGTTGAGAAGCTGGCTCCAGTCCAAGTTGGAACTTAAGCAAGTTGTAAATTATTTTCAACGAGCGTTCAACCGAGCGTTTAGAGTTTTCGAGCATAACAACCTGCATACTAATTTGATCGACATCGGTTTGTTCAACAACTCCTGTATCATACATTCGTTGTGTATGCGCATTAATTTTTTTCAGATTGTCGATGTTCTGATTAAGAATTTCGAGCGATTGTTGGGTTACAAGAGCCATAAAATAGCTGTTTGCAACTGTTTCGTTTACATCCAGAATAGAGCTCTCGATGCTTTGCCCTGCAATTTTCTTTCCCAATTTGGCGGTTTGCAGTCCAACCCAAAACTGTCCACTATAAATTAACTGTCCAATCTGGATTTTTCCTGTTGATTGGTCTGTCATTTTAATGGTTGTTGGGGTCATAGCCGAAAGCATACCGGAATAAGTACTCCCCGCAAGATAATTTGACAAATCTTGCTGCGTAAAATCGGGGAACATTGCAGAGGTTTGGTTCCATGCCGAAGTAAGCTGTTCAGTGGTGTATTCTGAACCGCCTCCTGCACCGAAGCTAAATCCCATCTCATAACCAAAATAAGTAGTGTAATCGACCGAAGCATCAACTTGGGGCAACCCTTTTGCAATGGTTTCTTTCACTTTCAAATCGGAAATTTCGAGGTCCAATTTTGCATTTTTCAGGGTCCTATTATGCTCTATTGCATATTTTTGTGCTTCGCTTAACGAAACACGGAGCGGCTCCTGCCCAACCGCGGTGACCCCCATAAATAACAGGATTAGTGTAGAAAATTTAAGTAAGTGATTCATAGCTATTATTTGTAAAACTTTATTCTTTCTCTTAGTTTTGATTTTCTTTCTGAAAATAGATAACCAACTCTTGTCCTTTGGAAGTACAAATACCCCTCAAATAAGGCAAATGAACTGATGTCCAAATCTTCCGATCTTCACATTGCAACTCATCTTTTGCAACACCAAAAAAATCCATCATATAATGAATAAATCGGTTCACAACCTCAAGGTCAATCTCTTTAATAAAAATGCCTTCGTTTTGGCCTCGCTTTAAAACGGTATATGTAAGTTCATGGTTCCTGATTTCGCCTGTTGCCATTACTTTTTTATAAATATCAGAATGATACTTCTTTAAATCATCAAAAAATAAAGGATTAATCATTCTCAAACACTTTTGGTTAAAAAGGCCAAAGTTAAAAAGAGCCTCAATTACATTTTTTGAGTTCGACATGATGTCGATTGCTTGGTTCTTGTGCTGCGAAAATGTGTGGATCAAGAAATTCGTAAGCAGATCGTCTTTATCTTTAAAATTCTCATAAATAGTACGTTTCGAAATGCCTATCGACTGGGCAATCATGTCCATCGTAACCAGTTTAATACCATTTTCAACAAATAGTTTTCCTGCTCCCTCTATAATTTTATTCCTTATATCCATAGATCAAATTGAGACCGCAAAAGTAGAAAACTTTTGAAGTTATAAAAGTTTTCTACTTTAACTTTTAGTAAATAATCGGTAAATGGCAGAAAACAGAGGGTTCGACGACCGAACATTAACAGAATGTTACCAAAACCGCTACTGGGAGCTTGACGAGTTTTGCATCAGTAGTTTTGTTTCACTAATTTTGCACACCTAAAAATAAAGCAATGGCACAAACACCTTCTATACCTAAAGGTACCCGCGACTTTTTTCCGGCTCAAATGATTCGAAGAAATTATATTTTCGACACCGTTAAATCTGTATTTCAACTTTATGGGTTTCAGCCTATAGAAACTCCGGCAATGGAAAACCTGTCGACTTTGATGGGAAAATATGGCGATGAAGGCGACAAATTACTCTTCAAAGTCCTCAATTCAGGCGACTTCATGTCGAACGTGCCAGATGATCTTCTTAATGAAAAAGACTCAATTAAAGTAACCAATAAGATCAGCGAAAAGGGTTTACGTTACGACTTAACTGTTCCGTTTGCACGTTTTGTGGTTCAAAACCGCAACGAGCTCGTATTCCCTTTTAAACGCTACCAAATTCAACCAGTTTGGCGTGCCGACCGCCCACAAAAAGGACGTTACCGCGAATTCTTTCAGTGCGATGTTGACGTAATTGGCAGCAATTCACTTTTGAACGAAGTTGAACTGATACAGATTGTCAATGAGGTATATCGCCGCTTAAATATTAGTGTCACCCTGAAAATCAACAACCGCAAAATTCTTTCAGGAATTGCTGAAACAATTGGCGAAGCTGATAGGATTATTGACATTACCGTTGCTATCGACAAACTCGACAAAATTGGGTTAGATAAAGTAAATCAAGAACTTGAACAGAAAGGCGTTTCAAAAAGTGCCATCGAAAAGTTACAACCAATATTAGCTTTAAGTGGTTCGACAGAAGAAAAATTGAACCAAATAGCCACCGTAATTTCCGGTTCTGAAATTGGGATGAAAGGTGTAGAAGAGATGAATACAATCTTCGCATATCTTAAGAAATTCGATTTGAATATCGCTGTTGAACTTGACCTAACCCTTGCGCGCGGCTTAAATTATTACACTGGGGCTATTTTTGAAGTGAAAGCCAACGATGTACAAATTGGGAGCATCACAGGTGGTGGCCGCTACGATGACCTTACCGGAATTTTTGGTTTGCCTGGTGTTTCGGGTGTTGGTATTTCGTTTGGTGCCGACCGCATTTACGATGTAATGGAGCAACTTAACTTGTTCCCTGAAAGCGCATTAACTTCGTCAAAAGTATTATTCACTAACTTTGGCTCAACTGAAGAACTCTATGTGCTGCCTGTTTTATCGAAACTTCGGAACGAAGGTGTTTCGTGTGAGATTTACCCTGAAGCTGATAAAATGAAAAAACAGATGAACTACGCCAACCGTAAAGGTATTCCATTTGTAGTGCTGGCCGGCGAATCGGAAATTGAATCGGGAAAACTTACGCTTAAGAATATGGAATCAGGTGAGCAACAACAATTAACACCCGATGAGCTTCTTTCTTATTTTAAGAAATAGATTTCAGAATTCAACATACCGAAGGGGATACAATTATTTGTCGTCCCCTTTTTTGTTTTTATCAAACCTCTTATATTCTTGCAATAAATGATTCCTGAAATTCTTTTCGGCAGCATAAAGTTGAATAACCTTCTTTGGAGAAAGAATTTTAAGGAATTTAGCATTGTATTCAACATCTAAATTCCCTTCTGTAACATGAAAAGAGGTTGTTTTTTTCGATAGTTCGATGTATTCCCGGTCAGACAAATTTTCAATTTCCTCATCAAGTTGCCTATCGAGTTCTTTACGTTCCTGCATAAGAGCAAACTTTTTTTGCTCAAATTCGTTATAAACAGGCCAAAACTTCTCGGCTTCGGCCGGAGTTAAATCAATGTGAGCTGTAAAATATGCTATCTTCTTAGCTTTAAACTCTTCGTAATTAAATTGATCGGAACCAACAGCCAACATACCGAAAGCCGAAATCAATACCATCGAAATCAAAACTACTATTCTCTTCATTTTACACTATTAAAGTCGATTAATTCATATTCTGAAACTGTAGCAATAAGAACTTCTTCCAACTGCTCGTAACCTAAATCTTTTTCCACCACAGGTTCGCCAAATGTTTCGAAAATAGCCAAAGCACTCAACTGATAGGTTAGATAATACTCAATATCAGTCGATTTACCCGCAGCAATTTTTTCAGAAGAAGAGAACATTGATGGAATGTAAATCAGCCCCAAAATAATTGCGACACTTGCAGCAACACTCAATACAGGCATCAAAAGACGATGAAAAGTAAGCGTCTTTGGTGACTTTCTTTCAATTTCAATGTTACTCATTAACCTTTCGGGGAGAGCATCAAAATAACCCTCAGGCAATTGAAATGGATATCGTCTGTCAACCTCTTGATCTGTTCTATTTTCGTTATTTTCTTTCATTTTTCTTGAATCATTTGTTTCGACTGGCCAAGCACTTAAAAGTTTAATTTTGGCTAGTTAATTTCATTGTCGACTACAATTTTTATACTCTCTTCAATTTTCTTAACAGCATGATGGTAAGATGCTTTGAGTGCACCAACCGAAGTTCCAAGAATTTCAGAAATCTGCTCATACTTCATCTCGTCGAAATATTTCATATTAAAAACGATACGCTGTTTTTCAGGAAGTTTCAAAACTGCCAACATCAGGTTTCGATGTAATTCATCGCCATCAAAATATTGGTCGGCCGAAAATTTATCGAGTAAATATTCTTCATCTGAATGAATAAAAAAGCCCTTTCGTTTCTTCTTCTGCGCGAGAAAAGTTAACGCTTCGTTGGTAGCGATGCGAAAAAGCCATGTGTAAAGCGAAGATTCCTCCCTGAAATTATCGATACTGCTCCAAACCTTCATAAAAACTGTTTGGAGAATATCATCGGTATCGTCGTGATCGAGAACAATCTTCCTGATATGCCAATACAATCTCCGCTGATATGTTGAAACCAACTCGTGAAAAGCCAAACGCTTTTGCGCTGGGTCTTTCAATCGTTCTATAAGCGAATTAATTAGCATTATTCCAGTTAATAAAAGTGGACTCTAACAGAAATTTGCGCAAATTAGAAATAAATATGTCAACATTTTTTACTTTCGTATCTTTGGAAAAAATAAAAAAATTAAAATTTAACTGTAAATCATTTTTTTGATTAATCTAAAAACCAGTTATTAACACAAAATAACCATAATGAAAAAAATCGGGATCCTACTCCTTTTCTTCCAACTGCTATTTAATATCATTGCTTTAGGGCAAAAAAACGTTTCAAATGAGATTGTTTTTATCAACGGAAAAAAATATCTGACTTATACAATTTCGAAAGGGGAAACTATTTTTTCGGTTTGTAAAAAGTTTGATTGCGAACAAAAAGAACTCTCTTCTGCAAACCCTCAACTTGCAAATGGGCTAAAAGAGGGTTCAACGCTAAACATCCCGTTCAATTCTGACAATAAAGAATTCAAAAAGATTGAAGAGAAAATATTAAAGGCAGAAAAAGCGGCTCAAAAGAAAGCTACAAAAGCTCAGAAAAGTTCAGAAAAAGGCTTTATAATTCACAATGTGGAACATGGAGAAACGCTCTATAGTCTTAAAAAGAAATATGACATTACCGACGAAGAGCTTTTGAAGCATAATCCGGAACTTAGTTCGGGATTGAAAAATGGCATGAGCCTAAAAATCCCGACGGAGAAAAAAACTGAGAAAAAAGCAGAAAAGCCAACTGTTCACAAGAAACATGTTGTAGAAAAAGGGGAAACAATGTACCGCATTACCACCCTCTACAATGTTAGTGTTGAGGAGATTAAAAAGCTAAATCCCAACATCGACGGATCGAATTTGAACGAAGGAGATACTCTTTTGATTCCAACCAACAATGGCGATACTGACAAAAGTAGCTTTGGTGCAAAAACACAGGCAATAACCGATGTTAAAAATGAAAACAAAAGCTCGTGGGAAGAAAGACCAAAGAAAGATGCTTACAAAACTGGCGATGTCTTTGAGGTGACGTTGTTTCTTCCATTCAATCTCGATATAAACGACTCGTTAAACCTGGAAGCACTTAGCTCAGCTGAGTTTAAAAGAAATGATTCGCTTAGAAAAGTAGATCCGAACTACACTTACGATTTTCTGAAAGCTAAAGAGCAACGGGCACTATACCCACGGTCGAAAAACTTTGTCAGCTTTTACGAAGGGTTCATTCTTGCTCTCGACTCGTTTGCCAATGCGGGTATGACAATCAAGCTAAATGTCTATGACACACGCAATGGATCGTTCGTTGTCGATTCGGTGATTAAAAACACAAAACTTTCTAATTCCGATTTAATAGTTGGCCCTATCGATACTAAATACCAGAAAAGTATTTCGAGCTATTGTTATAAAAACCAGATTCCATTTATCTCGCCCCTCGATTCGGATGACGATTTTGTGGGTAGCAACCCATTTTACTTTCAAGTAAATCCAACAAAAGATTACATACTGCGGAAAACGGCCGATTTTATTGGCAACGAATTCTACAACAAGAATTTCATCATCCTTTCGCTTGGCGGTTACGACCAGCTTAAAGAGTCGCGACTTGAGGATATGGTTCGTGCAAAATTTGGCGCAAAGAAATCGGCAACAGGCTCAGTACGAGAGGTTGACTTTACCGCTGGAGGAAAACAAGGCTACTGGCAAATTAAAGATGATTTGAAAAAAGATGTTGAAAATGTAGTTTTTATTCCTGCTCCAAATAACCGCAGCGAACGCGAAGCTCTTTTAAGCCGTGCAATTAACAGCCTTTACACGCTGTCGGCCGATTATAATATTACTTTGGTGGGGATGAACGATTATCCGAACATGAAAAGTATAAATACCGACTATTTCCACCGGTTAAATTTGCATATCCTCTCGCCCAATTTCATTGATTTTGAAGATGCCGATGTTATAAATTTCGTTCTGAAATATAGAGATAGATTTTCGTCTGAACCAACCCAATACAGTTTTAGAGGTTACGACGTTGCAACTTATTTTGCCGCTGCCTATCGGAAGTTTGGATCAAATTATAGCGAGAAGATTTCAAACTATCATCCAAAAACACTACAAAGCTATTTCGATTTCAGAAGGACTAAAGAGTTATCGGGATACATGAACCGATCGCTCTTTATAATCAATTATTCAAAAGATTATAACACAAAAGCGATATCGAAGATTTCGAATTGAAAATAAAAAAAGCGATGAAAATTCATCGCTTTTTTTATTTATTTGTTCATTAAATAGGTTTTAAAATCATCGAACTCTTTCGTCATTTCAAGGCTTTGCTTTTTGCCTTTCATGAAAGCGGCAAGCTTCTCAGGCAATTCAACTTTGCCTTCACCAATAATCGACTCAACAGTTTCGGTAAACTTTGCCGGATGCGCGGTTTCGAGGAAAATACCAACTTGTCCATCGGTCAAATATTCCTCTAGCGCCCGATAACCACAAGCTCCATGAGGATCTAAAAGGTATCCGCACTGTTCGTAAACCTGCTTCAACGTTTCACGAATTTGCTGATCGGAATAGCGGAATCCTTTAACATCTTTTCTGATTGCTTCGACCGAATTTCCGTACAAGTCAAGAATCCGCACAAAGTTGCTTGGATCGCCAACATCCATAGCGTTGGCAATTGTTTGTACCGATGGACGAGGATTGTAAACCCCGGTATTCAGATAATTGTAAACAATGTCGTTTTCGTTGTTTGCCGCAATAAACTGACGAACAGGAAGCCCCATTCTTTTGGCAAACAGTCCGGCAGTAAGATTTCCAAAGTTTCCACTTGGCACCGAAATTACCAACTCCTTATCTTTTTGCTCGTTGCGGGCAAAAGCGTTGAAATAGTAGAACGACTGCGGAAGGAAACGTGCAACATTTATTGAATTAGCAGAAGTGAGCGTATGCTTTTTATTCAATTCGGCATCGAGGAAGGCGCTTTTCACAAGTCGCTGGCAATCGTCGAAAGTACCATCAACTTCAAGTGCTGTAATATTTTGCCCAAGGGTTGTAAATTGAGATTCCTGAATTTCGCTTACTTTTCCTTTAGGGTAAAGCACATAAACATGAATTCCGGGAACGCCCAAAAAACCATTGGCAACAGCGCTTCCGGTATCGCCTGAAGTGGCAACAAGCACATTCACCAATTTTTCCGATTTTTCGAGGAAATAGCCAAGCAAGCGAGCCATAAACCTTCCGCCAACATCTTTAAACGCCAATGTTGGTCCATGAAAAAGTTCAAGGCTGTAGATGTTTTTCTGCACCGGAACAACCGGGCAATCGAACGAGAGCGTATCGTAAACTATTTCGCGAAGTTTCTCTTCGACAACATCTTCGCCAAAAAATTTCTTTGCAACCTCGAACGAGATTTCCTGAAACGAAAGATTGTGAATTGAATCGAAAAACGAAGGCTCAAACTTCTCAATTCGTTCAGGCATAAACAATCCGTTATCGTCTGCCAAACCCTTTGTAACGGCATGTTTCAGATCAACTTCCGGAACAGATTTTTTAGTACTGTAATATTTCACGTGTAATGTTTTTATTTATTTCTAATTCGCTGTCTAAAACTCATTAATGAATATTCAAGAATGCTCTTATAAATTCATTTCCGCTCAACACTCCATAATCTCCAGCTTTTGCGTTTTCTTCGTCGTAAGCTTCAACACTGTCGGCCAAAACATTAGGATAGTAAATAACGAACGGAATAGCATTGTGAGTATGTGTTCTGATAGCACAAGGCGTTGGGTGGTCTGGTAGAATTGCAATGGCGAGAGGTTCGCTTAACTCTTTAGCCGCCTCAACAATTGGCTTTACAATTCGTGAATCGAGGTACTCAATTGTTTTAGTCTTCAACTCAACATCGCCTTCGTGACCAGCCTCATCGCTTGCCTCAATATGCAAGTACACAAAATTGGTATCGCCCTTTAAGGCATTGATTGCCGCCTGTGCTTTACCTTCGTAATTCGTATTGTATAAGCCTGTTGCACCTTCAACCTTCAAAACTTCCATACCGGCATAAACGCCAATTCCCTGAATCAGGTCAACAGCCGAAATAACTGCCGATTTACCTACGCCATACATTTCGTCGAGGGTTGGCATTTGTGGTTTGAAGCCCGGCGACCATGGCCATATTGAATTTGCTGCATCTTTGCCTTTCTGAATCCTTGCCACATTTATTGGATGCCCGGCAAGCAACTCCTGCGATTTCAGAATCAAATCATTCAACAAATCAGCAGTTTCTTTAGCCACACTATCGGTTGCCTCAACCATTACGTCGAGGGAAGGAGTTCCCGGAACATCGTGCGGAGGTGTACATTTCAGCTGTTTCTTTCCGCCTTTAATAACGAGCAAATGACGATAAGAAACTCCAGGATAAAAAGTTACAGTTTCGCTTCCTAGCTTCTGGTTTAAATATTCGATCAACTCAGCGGCTTCTTCGTTCGAAATATGACCAGCTGAGTGGTTTTTGATCTTCTTATCTTCGATACAAATAAGGTTACAACGCAAACCGAGGTCGCCTTCTTTAATTTCAACGCCCATGCTTGCAGCTTCGAGCACTCCCCTGCCCTCGTAAACCTTATGAACATCGTAACCCAAAACGCCCATGTTTGCAATTTCGCTACCAGCTGGCATATCTAACGGAACAGTGCTCAAAAAGCCATTCCTACCTAATTTTGCCAACCTGTCGATGTTTGGTTTATTTGCAGCCATCAGCGGAGTTTTTCCACCAAGCTTTTCAATGGGCTCATCGGCCATGCCATCGCCCAAAATTATTATATATTTCATCTTCTATCTATTACATTTATTTCTACTCAACATCTTCTACATCATCAGTCCGATCAACAGTAAAATCTCCTCCAAAAAAGTCGCCTCCTTCGGGTAAAATCAATTGGTAATCGAACAAATAACAAAGCTCCATCGTTCCAGACTTCAACTGATATCCAAGAATATGGCCTCCGCCTTTCCTGTCGTCCGTTAGGAAATGCAAGTGAAATCCGGTCACATTAATACCCGAAGCATAAGCCGGACAATAAAAACCAATCACTACACCTTTCGTATTATGAAACTCAAACTCAGGTTGATTCTTTGTAACCTCAGTTAAAGGCAAGTATGGCTTCTCCTGCTTTGGAACGCTACGGGTTTTCATGTAGCTGAATTCACCTTTAATTTTCACCGCATAAAAAATATTTGGTGTCGGAAAATAGCTACTGAAATTTGACTTTAACAACTCGAACGTGGTATTGTTTAACGCGAACGTAGTGTCGGTAACCCAATTTGTAACAGCCGCAAACGGCGTGAGCACATCATTGGCCGGAATTTTAACCTCACCTGTTGAAACAACCTGGAAAACGGTATCGTTATAAAGAATCATCTCACCATCTAAACCATTGAAAGTTCCGATACCAACATCGCCAATTTCAGGAAGTTGATTTATCGGAAAATAGCCATCGTAAATTCCCTGAAGCAGTGCATCAATAACCGAAATTTGTATCAGAACAGGCTGTTCAGACTCTTCATCAATTTTAACTTCGTCTTCGTTACAACTAACAAACAGTGTCGTCAATACGAATATAGCGGCAAAAATATTTTTCATCAAAATGGATATTAAATATTTGCAATTCTAATAATATCGGAAAATACACCGGCAGCAGTTACACCGGCACCGGCACCATAACCTTTAATCTGCATTGGGTACTCGTTGTATCTTTCGGTTGTAAACAGAATAATGTTGTTACTCCCTTCGAGGTCGAAGAAAGGAGAATCGCTACCAACAGCTTGCAACGAAACATTGGAACTTCCATTTTCAAAAGTGGCAATAAAACGCAACTTTTTGTTTTCGGTTTCCATTTTAACGCGCAACGCTTCAAATTTCTCGTCGAGGTCTTTAACGCCATTCCAGAATTGGTCAATCGAGCCGGTGAAAAGTTCGGGAGAAATAAATTTCTCTACCACAACTTCGTCTTCTTCAATTTCATAACCAGCCTCACGAACAAGGATCAGCAGTTTTCGCACAACATCCTTTCCGCTGAGGTCGATACGCGGATCGGGTTCAGCAAAACCTGCTTCTTTCGACATTGCAATGGCTTTGCTCAACGGAATGTCTTTGCTAATTGTGTTGAAAATGTAATTCAACGTTCCAGACAAAACAGCCTGTATTTTAAGGATTTGATCGCCACTATTGGTCAAATCTTTTATTGTTGAAAGAATTGGTAACCCGGCACCAACGTTGGTTTCGAAGTAGAATTTAATTCCACGTTTAACCGCAGTATCTTTCAGAAGCTTATAATTTTGATACGCCGATGATGCCGCAATTTTATTTGCCGCAACAATCGAGATATTCGAATCGAGTATCTGATAATAAAAAGCCGGAAGAGTCTCGTTAGCTGTACAATCGACAAACACCGTGTTAAACATGTTCATTTCGATCATCGTGTTTACAAACTCCTTTTGGTTCGAAACTCTCTCAGAATTCTTCAATAGCGACGCATAGTTTTCAAGATCGATACCATCGCGTTCGAAAAGCATTTTCTTGCTATTGGCAACACCAACGAGCTTTAGTTTCAACCTTTTCTGCTGAAAAAGTTTTTCTTGTTGCTGTTTTAATTGCTGAAGGAAATTTCCGCCAACAGTTCCGATTCCAACCAAAAAGAGGTTCAATTCTTTGTACGATGTAAGAAAGAAACCTTCGTGAACAACATTCAAGGTTTTTCTCAAATCGGAAGTTTTAACAACCCACGAAATATTTAATTCGGAAGCACCTTGCGCAATTGCCCTAACGTTCACGCCATTCTTTCCAATAATATTGAACAGCTTACCTGCAATACCGGCACTTTCCTTCATATTTTCGCCAACAATTGCCACAATCGACAACTCGTTTTCAACCTTTACACCATTCACTAAACCGTTGGCGATTTCAAATTCAAAGCCATCGTTTACGGCTTTTTCAGCCTTTTCGGCCACCGAAGAAGGAACCGCTACCGAAATTGAATTCTCGGACGAAGCCTGTGAAATAAGTATCACATTAATGTTTTCTTTCGCCAGGCAGGTAAATAACCGCATAGAAATACCTGCTACGCCAACCATTCCTACGCCTTGAAGTGTAAGCAATGAAATATCTGAAATAGAGGAAATTCCCTGTATCACACGACCGTTTTCATTTCTCTTTTCGTGGCCAATCAATGTTCCCGGTTCTTGCGGACGAGTTGTATTTTTTATCCACACAGGGATTTTCTTTCGGAAAACCGGTAAAATAGTTGGAGGATAAATAACCTTCGCTCCAAAATGCGAAAGCTCCATAGCCTCTGAATATGTGAGATAATCAATAGTATATGCTTTTCGGATAACCCTTGGGTCGGCAGTCATAAAACCATCGACATCGGTCCAAATCTCTAACGCGTCGGCATTAAGAGCTGCAGCATAAATTGCTGCTGTATAATCAGAACCACCGCGGCCTAAAGTTGTTGGTTCGTTTTTATCGTTAGAAGAAACAAATCCGGGGGCTACAGCAACGCCCTTAAAGCCAACAAACGCATTACGAATCAGCGCATTTGTTTTATCGAAATTAACAGCAGCTTTTACAAAGTTGCTATCGGTTTTAATCAATTCGGAGCTATTAAACCATTTTGCATCCAGAAACGGGGCAATAATTGTTGACGAGAGCATTTCGCCCATGCCACCAATGCGGTCAAGGGTTTTGTCGGTCAACTCGCCAATAAGCGAAACGCCTTTCAATAAACCGGTTAGTTCATCGAGTTTCTCCTGAAGTTTCATTTTCACCTCCTCTTTTTCCGATTCGGTTATCAACATATCAACGGTCGTCATGTGGCGGGTAGTGACTTCCATCATTTCTGTTTCGGTGAAGGTTTTGGTTGTTGCTGCCGTTTTGGCCATGGTCAGAATCTTATCGGTGATTCCGCCTAAAGCTGAAACAATTACAACTACGTCATCTTTCTGACTATCAATAATCTCTTTAACCTTGAGGAGGTTTTCAACACTTCCTACTGAGGTTCCGCCAAATTTTAAAACCTTCATTCGTATTACTTTTTAAAAATTCAAAATTAAACTGTCAATTATAAGAACGATCCTAATAAAAAAAATCTTTCCGGATAAATGTTCATTTTACCCGGAAAGATAGCTTAGTAATAATATTTTATTAATCAACTACTCTTCCGCAATTGTTGCCGTGGTTATAGTTGTTTTAGATAAAGCATCAAGAATCTTAGTTTCGAGTTCCTGAGCCAACTCCAAATTGTCTTTCATTATATTCTTAACCCCTTCGCGGCCCTGTCCTAACTTAGTTTCGCCATAACTGAACCACGAGCCACTTTTCTTGATAATGTTTGTTTCCACTCCCAAATCAACAATTTCTCCGGCTTTTGAAATTCCTTCGCCAAACATGATATCAAATTCAGCTTTACGAAATGGAGGAGCAACCTTGTTTTTCACTACTTTAACACGAGTGCGGCTACCTGTAGCATCTTCGCCATCTTTCAACTGGCCAACCCTTCTGATATCCAACCGTACCGATGCGTAAAATTTCAACGCATTACCACCGGTTGTAGTTTCTGGATTGCCGAACATTACACCAATTTTTTCGCGCAATTGGTTAATGAAGACACAGCAAGTTTTTGTTCTACTGATATTTGCAGTAAGCTTACGTAGTGCCTGAGACATTAATCGAGCGTGAAGCCCCATTTTAGAGTCGCCCATTTCACCTTCAATTTCAGCTTTAGGGGTCAATGCGGCAACCGAGTCAATAACAATAATATCAATAGCTCCGGAACGGATCAAGTTGTCGGCAATTTCCAACGCCTGTTCACCATTATCGGGTTGCGAAATCAACAGTTCATCGATATCAACACCAAGGCTTTGGGCATAAGTAGGATCAAAAGCGTGTTCAGCATCAATAATAGCGGCAATGCCCCCAGCCTTTTGGGCTTCGGCAATAGCATGAATTGCCAGTGTAGTTTTACCCGACGATTCTGGTCCGTATATTTCAATAATTCTGCCTTTAGGATAACCGCCAACACCCAACGCAGCATCTAGTCCAATTGAACCTGAAGAAATAACAGGAACATCTTCTATTGGCCTGTCGCCCAATCGCATAATAGATCCCTTACCATACGATTTGTCAATCTTATCCATGGTAAGCTGTAGTGCTTTCAGTTTTTCCTTATTCACTTTTGATTTTTCTTCTTCCATATTTTACACCGTTTTATTAATCTGTTCTGTATGATTTTTAGTATCTACTTTTTCGAAAATTTCAACAATTACACCCTTTTCATCAATCACAAATGTAGTTCTGAAAACGCCCATGTACTTTCTTCCATACATTGATTTTTCGCCCCAGACCCCATAAGCATTTAAAATCTCCATTTCGGTATCAGCTATTAGGTTGAAACCCAAGTTATACTTTTCAGCAAACTTTTTGTGCGAAGATACGCTATCAGGACTAACACCAACTACCTCATAACCTTTACTTAACCACATTTGGTAATTATCGTTCAAATTACAGGTTTCGGCTGTACAACCAGGAGTGCTATCTTTCGGGTAAAAGTATAAAATTACTTTCTTTCCGCTAAAGCTTGTTGATGAAATTTCTTCACCGTTTTGATTTGTTCCTTTAAAAACGGGAGCAATATCGCCTTTTTTTAATGTTGTCATATTTTAATTGATTAAGTTGTTTTTAATTAACACACCAAAATAATAGTTCTCAAATCTTGGAAAAACAGCATTTGCATAATACATTTATTAAATTTAGAATTTGAAAACGATAAAAACAGATGCATAAAAATACACACTCTCTATTCAACATCCTTCTGGTTGTTTTTGTTTTTTCTTTTTTTCCGACACAAAATGCAGTTGCAGGAAACAAAGAGGAAGCCATAAAACTATTTGAAAACAAACAATTTAGCGATGCATTAATCCTTTTCCGGAATCTCAGCGAAACAAATAACGACGATACCCTATTGGGCTATTACTATGGGGTTTGCTTAGTCGAAACCAATCAGTTTGGACAGAAAGCAAAGGAACTTTTGTTGCAATCGGCCAAGAGCAATGTTCCTGCCGATATCAATTTCTTCATTGGAAAAAACTACCATGCAATCAATCAATTCGACTCGGCAATGGCTTACTACACGCTATTTAAGTCGGATGCAAAATCGAAAGAATTAAAATCCACCAGGGTAAAAGAATTAATGGAACTATGTCCAAAACGGATCAACCCTTTCGAGCAATCAATTCAGCCAGCTGTAGCCGAAAGTCAAACTCCGGAACTAGTTTCTACTGGTCAAACAACCGAGGAGACTAAAGCTGAAGATATTGAAGCTGAAGATACGTTTGTAGAAATTGAATTGGACACAATACCCGAAGAACTCCGGGACACGATCATCAACTTTACTATCACATCGGAAATTGTTTACCGAAAAATAGAGCAATTCAGAACC
>Ga0209373_10003209_pt1 | contig 15421 bp, 16 predicted proteins | sample Higcelweek5metaG_FD_187173 | JGI IMG/M metagenome (GOLD analysis project Ga0209373, IMG submission 187173) | Freshwater pond sediment microbial communities from the University of Edinburgh, under environmental carbon perturbations - High... | ecosystem: Environmental > Aquatic > Freshwater >...
TTACTAGAACCGACCGCCTCCGCCTCCGAATCCGCCACCGCCGCCTCCGCCGCCTCCGCTGAATCCGCCTCCGAATCCGCCACCGCCGCTGAATCCGCCTCCGAATCCGCCGCCGAATCCGCCGCCTCTGAAGCTTCCGCCACTGCTACCGCCTCCCCATCCATCGTCATCATCGCCAACTGTGAAGTCATTCGAGGATTCTATTGAAAGAAAAAATTCCTCTTTTTTAATTGTATTGGAAGCGTCCGGGTCCAGGTATGTCGTAGCATTAACAGTGATTTGGTCTCTTTTTTTACGGGCAATAAGTCTGATAATCGGAATAACAATCAGAAACGGTACAATGATGAATGTAGCATAGGTCAAGACCAACAGACCACTGGTAAAGTTATGCTTTGAAATTTCACCCAGCGAATTCTGAATCGCCTGTTGATATTCTCCCGAGGTTAGTAAAGAGCGTTGGTTATTGAATATCTCGACGCATTCGGAATTCGTGATCGAAGCTTTCGCCGTCCCGAACGTCACAATGTAGAAAAAATGATATTCTCCGTCCAACTCAAGAAAAATCAACACTCCGGAATTGTCCCGAAGCTTTTCAAAATGGGACAGTTCCTTAAAGCGGTCCTGCGCATAGCGAATGGATTCGCTTTCGTCCTGTCTTTGATAATCTGCACCCTTATCTGTAACGGTTACCACCATGACGTTAATGTCTTTTTTCCGCCTGATTCTTTGCATTGCAGAGAGCAATTCATCGCTCTGCTTCTCCGAAAAGACACCGGCTTGGTCGTCAAGTCGGTACACCTTTTCAGGAGGAACGGCCATCCAGATGTAGAGTGCCAGAGATAATAGCGTTGCAATAATTACCGCACCGAGGAGAACGGCAGATAATGCGGAGAATTCAGAAAACGCACTGATCTTGTACAGGGAGGTTTCCTTCTCTTTACTCATTAGAATATACCTCCCAAAACTAATCCGCCGATCAGAAGCCTTACAAGAACAGCGGCGACGGGAAGCAGAGCCAGCAAGATAACAAACAATTTCACAAGGCTGATCGGGTATTCTCCGGCTGTTTTTCCGGTCTGCCCGTTCATTGCAAAAGTGTACATCTTTCCCTGGTATTTATAGTTCAAAACCCAGACCGGAAGCAGCGCGTATTTCACTTCAGGCGGATGTATCTTTGAGTGATCTCTTTTCGAATAATAGGATGAATACTCATCTAACGAAGCCTCAAATATTTGGTTAATATAAGAAGAAATATCTTTTTTTAAAGCATATTCAACTTTCTCCGGGGGTACATCATACCGGTCCGCGAAAAACCCGGCAAGATAGACCATATCGAAGTCTTTAATGTCTCGATAGTCATACGGAGCAATCATTTTCATTTGCTGATCGTCCATGTGAGATGCTCCGTCATATGGAATCATTTTCCAGCAGATTTTTCCTTTGCGAGTGACTTTATAAGTTGCGGTGGTCGTCTCAAGGGATCCGTAATCCATTTCAGTTACTTTATTAACCCCCGTTACCTCACAGTCCATATCGACTTCACTGTTAAACAACCAGAACGGAACGTACAGCCCCGTGAGCTTTTCGATATTTTCCTTTTTAACGAAGTCGATCGGTGTCATTCGTCCGGACTTGCACCATTTGAAGAAGCTCTGAACCGCATTTTCCCGTCCATATTTGAAAGGAATAATGTAATCGGGCTTCCGTGCATCCACCAAGCGCTCCGTAATAATCGCGGGCGAACCGCAGAACGCGCAAAACGTCGCCGTCGTGTTCTTGTCCGTGACCACCGCCGCGCCGCAACTCCCGCATATGTATTGGATGGACTCCGATTCGGTAAAAGCCGCGTATTCTTGTTTTTTTATTTTTTTCGTTATGGCTCTACTTGCTCTCATCGCCTCAGCCGATTTTTCGTGAATCTGCTTGTTCCTTGTTTTTTTCTCTTCCATTGACCGCGAATTAAGATGCATGCCGGCGGTTTCGATGACCTCCGGCATAATTTCCGCGCCACAAAAATTGCAGGTCATCTTCTGTTGATCTGCGTCAAAAAACAAATTTGCGGCACACTGCGGGCACTTATACGAAATCGACATGGGCCCTCCGTTTTTAAGAGTAATTATATCATTATTGTTTTATTTTCAGCAAAGAATGTTACCCTCCGTGTCCAAAGATCTGCAGTATACTGAAAGCAGGATACCAACGCGATATGCATTCTTGAGCGGAGGAGATAATATGGAACTGCGGCGACTGGGACGTACCGGACTTATGATCAGCCCCGTCATTTTCGGCGGAATCATTAACATGAATGAGACCCCGGAAATTGCTTCGCATTATGTGGATTTTGCAATTGAAGCCGGAGTCAACTATTTTGATGTGGCACCCACCTACGGAGACGCTCAGGATCTTCTCGGGCCTGCGCTCAAAAAATACAGAGCCGATATTTTTCTTGCTTGTAAAACAACACAGCGCGATGCCGAAGGAGCGAAAAAAGAACTGCTTCGATCGCTCAAAGTACTGGAAACGGATCATTTTGATGTTTATCAGATGCACGCGTTATCGACACAGGAGGAGCTTGATCGGGCTTTTGCGCCGGATGGTGCAATGGAGACATTTATTTGGGCAAAAAACGAGGGGCTGATCCGCAACATCGGCTTTTCCGCCCACAATGAAGATATCGCCATTCAAGCCTGTGGGCTGTATGATTTTGACACTGTGCTTTTCCCGATGAACTGGGCATTGGGGTTACAGACCGGTTGGGGCGACCGCATCGCAGAAGAAGTTAAAAAGACAGACAAAGGCCTCCTGAGCATGAAGGTGATGACCTCACGCATGTGGCGCGAAAATGAACCGGTTGTGTATCCGAAGTCCTGGTGCCGGCCTGTTTTTGACAATGATCGCCTCGCTATCGCCGGTATGAAGTATGGTTTAGCAAAGGGCGGCGCGGCACTCGTACCGCCGGGCAATTTTGAGCACTTTCTATTTATGCTGAAACATATCGACGAATGCCTTAGAAGTCCGCTTACGGACGAAGATCTTGCTTATCTTAGAGAAGAGGCTGCAAAAATAAAAGATGAGTTGATTTTCAAGCCTTAGTAATGCATAACGGGGATATGTCACATGGATAAAGCAGTAGTTATAGAGCCAATACCGGAACCCGACAAGAAAAAAGGAATTTGCAGAAACATATTAACTGCCCTGCCGGACTGGTTCGGCATCCCGGAATCAGTAGATAATTATGTTGAGAAGTGCGCTGAAATGCCTTTTTGGGCAGCCATAATTCAGGGAGATATCGTCGGATTTATTTCGATAAAACGCACAGCTGCCGTGACTGCCGAAATCTACGTGATGGGTATTCTAAAAGAGTATCAGAAAACCGGCATCGGCCGGTCTCTGTTCACCGCATGTTATGCTTATTGTAAGGAAAACGGCTACGAATTTCTTCAGGTCAAAACACTCGATAAATCCAATCCCGATGTATATTATGCCGCCACAAGGGCGTTTTATCTGGCGATGGGTTTTCGGGAGCTCGAATGTATTCCGGAAATCTGGGGCAGCGAGAATCCCTGCATGATTATGATCATGAGTATTGTGTGAGGTTAAGCAAGCAGGCCCGATTTCCGGGCTACTTCTGACATCCCGGACAATAATAAATCGAGCCGCCCATATAGCTCTCTTTCACGATGACCGACCCACATCTCGCACACGGTTTGCCGACCGTGTTTTTTGACATCAATGTTACATATCCACCCGGACGATCAAACAAATCCTTCTCCGTATCGCGTCCGCCGAGTCGGATCATCTCCTTAAGTACACTGATAATAGCCTGACGAAGTTTGTTTTTCTCTTCTTTGCTAAGCGCGGCGATTTTTCGCTTCGGGTGAATCCCGGCCTCGAAAAGAATATCCTGGAGCACGCCGTTACCAATGCCGGGAAAGCGCTGCTCGGTTGCCAGAAACGCTTTCGCGCTCAAGTTCGGCTTGCTTTCAAGAACTCGCTTATCAAACAACGCGCGAAAAGCGTCCGAAAACATAGAAATCGCATCTTTACTCGCCCAATAAAACTTATTATCATAACTGTCATCATGCAGCGAGATCCCGCCATACATCCCGACCGAAAATATAAGGCTCTTCCCGCCTTGCAGGCGAATCAACAGCTGGTATGAATCGGGCACCTCCGCACTCTTATAGAGCCGCAGATTGACGCCGTCATTCACGCAAAGTTTCATCCCGTTATCAAAAGACATCTCGGCAATTATTCCGAAGCTCTCCGCCCCGTCGATCTTTGCACCTTTTATCTTCTGCTCGAAAAGCGCCGCCTCCGGATGAAAAAAGCAAAACTTATGCAGCTTTGTCGGTGTGAAAACCGCTTCGACGGTGCTTCCGACTACGGTCTCCAGAAGCTGTGCTGCAAGTGTGGTGGTTTCCGGTAATTCAAGCATATGATCCTCCTTGTTCGATGAGGCATCGATTCGCACTTTCGCCTTATCAGAGTGCCTGCGCGGCCAACCGCGCTTCTAAATACTTCTCAAATTTCTTCTCTGAAAAAATCTCATTGGTCACAAAACATCCGTCACTAAAAAAGCTGTACGTCGTAAATGGCGAGGGTGCTGCCTGTGCCGCATCTACGGTCTCAATCTTATGAAGTATGAGATCAAACCCATGCACCTTGGCGATTTCCTGAATTAGCGGAACATATTTATCGGTATGCGGACATTGATTTGTATAGTAAAGAACCATTCCGGGCTCAACGATGCGCCCTTCTCTTGCGCAATCCTTGAAACGCGGGGTCGGTGCCGTCTCGTCAAAGGGCAAAACCAGCAGATCGAAATACGGCGCTGCTGTATCCGCGATGCGAAAACCCATGTGCTTCAAATAATCCGGATCCGAAAGAAACGTCATCTTTTTGCGGCTCGACAGGACGCATAGTCCCCGCTTCCCCTTTGCTTTTGCATCATTGATGCATAGCGTCAACAACTGATTTGCGTATCCCTGTCCTTTGAATTGTCCGGAGACCCAGAAACAGTTAATGTACATGAAGTCAGAGGCTTCGATCGGGCACCAGGCCTTTTCGGCCGGAATGTATTCGATGAATACCTTTCCGCGTTGGTCCAGCTTCGTGAACACAAGTCCATCCGGAATGCGAGCGGCGAGCCAGGCCTTTTTCGATGATACACAAGTCTCGCCCTTCTTGTCGGAAATGGCGCAGCATATGTGTTCCCTCTCGATATTTTCCGGTGTTAATGTGATGAAGGCCATCGGATCACCCCTTTCTATAGTTGATGTTACACTCTTTTGCACACTTATAGAGCATCGCGTAATTCAGTTTCTTCATCTCGCCGTTCACAATAAACCATGTGCCGCACTGATGAAAATCAAAGTCGACCTGGTGTCTGACGCACTGGTCCCGAACGGATAAAACCCACTCATAATCGAGCGGCCTGGCGCAGCTGTCCGACTCTCCGCCAACCAATACGAGCTCGGCGGAGTCGAGGTATTTCTCAATACTTACAGCCCCCAGAAGCGGCTGCAATATGATGTTTCGATGCTTAATCGGAAGTTCCGCTAAGATCGGAAGCTTTCGGTCCGCCATCTCTTGATTTTCGACGGAACATCCGATTGTCACATTGTTGTAGCCATCGCCCCAGTCCTCCGGCAAACACTCCGCAAGTCGCTCAATCCTTTTTGTCAGGAAAAGAAACCGCAGATCGGGGCGACATCGAATCATTTCCCAGCATTCATGCCGCCACTGATCCGCTTCTTCCAGCAGGAAGTCTGAAGAAAAGCAGACATATATTGTCTGATTGGACTTCATCTTGAACTCGCCCTTCTTGTCCTTAGCGACAGGTGCATCAAAGGAGTCTGTCCGCTCGATTTGATTCGTGTCTACGCCTCTTTTCGCGTCACCCTTATGAATGTAGCAAAACTTGCATCCCTCACTGATTCGATGGCATCCGCGCCAGGGGTTCCACATGGCCATGCTGTCTCTCCTTACGCTGTAATATCTTCGTCTGTTTTACTTGAGTGCGATATAGATGTTGACATCCGCCATACCATTCTCGTTACTTGTGTACTCCTCGAAGTCGCCGGCGAAGCTTCGCTCAAGTGGCAGATCCCAGATGATCGCCCACGCATCGGACACATCTTTAACGACATCGCCCTTGACATGAAACTTTGCATATCGGCCGGCCGGGATCGTTTTTGCCGAGAGCTCCGGGTTACCGTTTTCGGTGACCTCACATCCGACGGTTACATCATACTTCATCTCATTAAAATCGTACGCGGAGTAAAGCCCGACGCAAAAAGAATTCGCCTTGTTCTTCACTTGCCCGGAAACACCCTTGCCCATAAAATCCTGCCATAAGCCGCCAATAATTTTCTGACAATCGGGATCCGTATTACCCGTTCTTCCCGTCAAGCCGACAATGATCTTCTCATCCAGTTCGACTGTTTCATAATTCATTGTGATTACCTTCTTTCAAAGTTTTATCGTAATCACATTGTCGCGCACATAATACGACAAGAGTATGTCATATTATAAATAATTCCGCAGTGATTCTTCGAGCCGACGACGCATCGCATCCACAGCCTCTTGGGGCGCAAGAATCGTGGCATGCTCTCCAAAAGAAGATGCATACATGCATATCGTATCGATATCCGGCAGAAACATCTCGCAGATGAAATCACCGTTTTCCTTTACCTTATATCTGCTGATCTCGTCATAAACTCGAAAAGCCATTTTCGCGGAAATCAACATTTCCGTCTGTAAATAGTGCGTGGTGTCGGTCTGCTCAAGTTCCAGAACATGTTCCGGGATCGCAAGATCAAAGTTCGATTCCAACATAACAGGGCTCTCGATTCGTCGAAGTTTGAAAAACCGATAATCCTCACGAAGAGTACAGTAAGCGTAAACGTACCACGCCGCGCCCTTGAAAAGCAGTTTCAGCGGATAGACCTCGCGCGGAAGCTTCTCCGCCTTGCCGCTCGCGTATAGAAAGCAAAGCGTGCGCTTTTCGATGATTGCTGTCTTAATCATCTCGAAGGTTTCCGCGTCGTTCCCGAAATGTCCCCACGAAGAGAAATCGACCTCGATCCAGTCGCAGTTCTTTTTGCCGAGAAGACTCTGGAGCTTCTGTAGGGCTGAACTATCCGCGGAGAGACTTAATGCACTGACGGCTCGCATGGAGGAAAGGATGTCGCGCTTCTCCTCTTCCGTCAACACCGCCTTGTTCAGGACAAATTCCGGCAGAAGCGAGATGCCGCCGCCTTTTCCCTTACTCATATAGATCGGGATCCCTGTCTGCGAAAGGGTTTCGACATCGCGGTAGATCGTTCGTTGCGACACTTCGAAGCGCGTGGCAAGTTCCTTTGCGGTGACCGTAGATCGCTCCAACAAGATGTAGACGATTTCAAAAAGCCGGTTTATCTGCATATTTCAGCTCACCTTGCTGACTCTGTCTTTACAAGAAAAGTTTTCGTGATAGTTTCAGTTCTGACTCTTCTTACCTTTTTTCCAGCTTGATTATTCTTGTACATCGGTTTGCAACATCTTCATCATGTGTGATGATTATCATTGTTGATCCGCTATTATTAAGGTCTTTGAATACATCCATAATACTATCTTCAGTCTGCTTATCCAACGCACCGGTTGGCTCATCCGCCAAAATCAGCAGCGGTTTTGCTACAATTGCCCGGCCAATGGCAGTCCTCTGCTTCTCACCGCCGGATAATTCGGGAGGGTACTGGTTTTCAAGCCTCAAAATGTCAAGCTTTTCAAGAACTTCCGACGTACGCTTTCTTCTGTCCTGACGGGACATTTTTGTTTCCCACAAACCTATTTCGACGTTCTCGAAAACGGTATAGTCATTGATCAGCGCAAAATGTTGCACTATTATCCCGATTTTGTTTCTCCTGAAACGGACACCGTCTGATGTTTGTTTAATTCGTACCGGTTTGCCGTCAAACCAATACTCTCCGCCATCCCGATAATCTATGCCGGCAATGATGTTGAGCAGCGTGGTTTTCCCGGATCCGCTTTTACCCATCACAGCAATCATTTCGCCTTCAGAAACCGAAATACTCAGGTTATCGAGCACAAGTAATTTCTTATCTTGTTTACCATAGCTTTTAGTAATTTGACTTAATGCCAGAAGTGCCATTTTTTTCTCCTTTAATGTAGAAATGTAATCTTCGTTTATTCACTCTGATTTCGGATAAACAGATCAATGTTACCCTTTCCTGCAATCAGAAAAGACGGAATCACTGAAATTGCCACGATAACAGAAAGAAATCCCAGGATGTACCACGGTGATACAAATAACTGACCGTATTCAAAATAGGATAATGCGATCGGAGGGCTGACCGATATTGCGGTCCATAATGCAAGTTCAATAATGATTGAAAAATTAATTTTCCAAAGGGGAATCCCAGAAAGGAGATAAGTGCAATGCGTTGCCTGATCTCTAAGAGTTCTCTTGGATAGGATATTACTCAGCGCGACAAGGCATAGAATTGCCGATAAGACTGTGAGGGAAAAAATAAGCGCTATATTTTTCCCGGATATTAATTCTGTATTCCGGTATGCCGAGCCATTGATGGGTTCACCGGTCATACCGTAAAAGCCATATTGCGAGGTTATTCTGTTGATTTCATTCTGAACATCAGTTTGGGGATCCAATGGATATAAATCACAGGTCAAGGAAAATTTAAGCTGTACATCTTCACCAAATTGGTCTGAATACAGAACTCTCGGTAAAACAATACTTCTGTCCAAATTGCAAATTTCTTCACTACCAGGAAAGCAGAAGGAATTTTCTTCAAAAAAGCCGATTACACAATAGGATAAATCGCCTTGTTTGATAATCTCCCCAAGAGAAAAATATTGCTTGAATTCATAACCCATTATCACCGGCATTTCTGAACTTGTGTTCTGATAATCATCAGAAACGAATCCGCGGCCTTCCTGAAGTTTTATGTTTTGCATCTGAATTACGGCATCCGAGAAAACATAACCACTAATCCCGGTTTCTTCCGGAGCTCTTTGGATCGTCGGGTCATTTTGGATGTTAAAAATCTGAGGGAGATCCGGATCCAACCACTCCATGGGTATCGTGGAAAGTACTATGTAATTCGTCTTCCACAGAGGACTGCTCCAGAGATCCTGCTTAACCTGTAATGCTGCTTTATACATCGGCGAACTTTGCTCAAAGGGATTATCTGATTCTCCGGATACCACATTCAAGCGATACCTGTCAGCGAGCTTCTCGTCGCCGTAATAGAAATTATAATCATATTTCATAAAAAAATAGTTCTGCAACATAATAAATATCATCAGCGCGCACAACACAAGGTCTGCTAAAATAAGCATGTTACTTTTCCAATGTAGTATCATTGAACGCTTTATGTTCTTAGCGAAAAAAATCATAATTGTTGTGTTACCTCCCGCAGATTTTCATATTTGTCATGCACGAGAAACACCATGAACCACACAGCAAGCATTAACGCGCTGACAGCACAGCACTTAATCAGTAATCCTGTCACTTCAGAATTCGGCAAAGCGAAATATTCCAATCCAATAAAAAGAGCTCCGGCAGCTAATGTGAATAATATACCTGTGGCTCCGCTGATAAACAGAGGCAATTGAACCTTTCTGATCACATGCGTCGGAGTCAAACCAATTACCTTCATGATTCCGATCTTTCGCCTTTCTGCGGTAATTGCCTGATAAAGTATGCTCACATATATAAAGCAAAGAAGTAACAAAACAACAACCTTGATTTGTTGTTTCAGGTATACGTTTCCGGATACTGCGTCTGTAAAAGTCATCGGAACGTCTAGTTTCCGAACCGGTGCATGCATCCACTCCATCGAAGCTGTATTTATTTTTCCGAAGACTTTTTCCATGTTTTGCAGACCATCAATATAGAATCTGCCAATCTGCATTTGAACAGGTACAGCGCCGATATTGATGAAATACAGGTGATCTATTGTTGAATCATGCGTCATTCCGACAACACCGATGACCTCACACTTGATCCCGTCCAGCATGATATATGTGTTTTCATCTTCAATAAATGTTTGGCTCTCCAGTGCCTTTCCGATTACTGCTAATGGAGATCGGGACAAACACTCGTCAGAAGTAAAGAATCTGCCAGACAGTACAGGCGGTAGTTGAACCGATCCATGATAATATATGTATCTTCCTTTTCCGGTATGAACTGCCGCAAAATAATCAGTGCCACCGGATGAAAGGATGTTTTCGATGAATGACAAATTATTACCGGCAATCTCATTTACGGGAGATTCAAGCTCGCCATTTTCCGATTCCGACAATTTGATCTGACCGGAAGACTCGGATGCTCCATTTTGTAAAAGCGTCATATCAGCCGTGTTATCACAATCGAACACAAAAAAGATTGAATTCCTTGAAATATAACCTCGGTCAATTTGTTGGTTAAGATTATATTCTGCGTCAATCCCAAGAAAAAAAAACGAGATGAAACTTATGAAAAAAAACAGAATAAAGGAGGAAAACCTGCTGTAGAAATGAAGCGCTCTCATATTATTATCCTTCTAGCTTAATTATGTCTTCGTTTCAAAAACTAAAATGTCGGGGAGTTTGGGTTAGGACAATCCACGTATCCTGAATATGCTGTGGCTGAAAAACCTTGATAGGCAGTCTTCCATGAGCCATAACCAGTGGTCGTACCATTCGGACGCAGCCATCCACAATGAAATGACCAGTTCCCTGAAATTGCTGTTAGCTTCACATTGCAACGCTCCTGTTTGGTAGAGCCATAATATCGATACTCACCTCTGGAAAACGAATATGTGGCATCTCCGGATGTAAAGGCTAAAACAGGAAGTGATAGGGAAAGAACGATTAGTGTTGCCATTAAGACAGCGATAATTCTCTTTTTTGTTTTCATTACATTTCCTCCTAATATCATTCTACAGCAGACTTGTTAACCAGAATATCATGTGCAAGCGATACTATCAATATGTTTTGTGAATTATTACTTTATGATATTTTGTTTTATATATTTAGGCTAATCCATCAGCTTGTTGGATCGGTCACAATGTTGAACTAATTCGTTGCTAATAGAAAACATAGATTTTTAGATGCAAATCGTTACGCAGAAAAAGACTCTTTCTTCCAATGCCTGAATAGAATTTATTATCAACAACAGCATCTGATCGTAAAAATGCACCCCAATGCAAGGCTATCGTCCTTGTGTTGGGGTGCATTTCATATCCTGATAATGTGCTTAAATAGTTCTGCTACTGAAGGCCTGTAATGTTTATTGGTTTAGGCAGTCTGTCCTCTCTTTCTCTCAAGAGAAATAAGATAAATCATATATGCAAGCATCACAACCGTCTGAACTGCTACAAGAATAATCTCCGATGTCAGGACCATATCATTACCGATCCAGCTGCAAAAATCATGAAGAAAATGCAAAATAACACAGGGCCAAATGCTCTCGTTGCGAATCAGGATTATTGCCATAATCACGCCATAGAACTGGGCAAAGAATATCTGAATAATGGTCTCAGTAAGACAAGCTCCTCCGAGCCCGTTCATTAAGTGCGTCACTCCAAACAGAATTGAAGATACCAAAATAGCTGTTGTCTTACTTCGGTTCTCGTTCCATACTCTGAGGATAATGCCTCTGAAGTAGATTTCTTCCGAAAAGCCAACTCCAACAGATAAACCATGCCGGCAATAATTGGCTCCATCTTTGAAAAATCTATACCGTTGAAACATCCCGAAAAAGCTATGAGTAACATCGGAATAAGATAAAGTATACATTTGAAAGAAGAGTATTTGGGTTTAAAAATCCAAGGCAGGCTAAGGATTTCTTCTTAATTAAAAAGAATATCAACGCCACTATTACGGATGCCCATATGAATATGCTCTGTGTCCACTTTGCAGCGACCCCCTCAAGTCTCTGCGTCACAACCAAAACTCCCTGAAGTAAGTAAAAAAATATAACTGCAAGCATAGCAGCAACAGTCTCCGATATCAGTCTTGAAGTCTTCTTCACTATATTCTGTCCCCTATGCTCAATGAGTTCCCGCATGATGAGTCCTTTAGCAATTTGCTGTTTAGCACGAATTAAATTGTTACATGCGAATTACGTATCATAAACAAGCGAGAAGTTAACTAAAAACGAAAAAATACGCTCCAGATACCTCTAAAGCGTATTTTGAATCAAAATCGACTATTTCCGAAGAGTGATTTAATCACTTTTCAAGTCTGAAAAACCTTATATGTTAAGGTTTTGAGGCTTGTTCCTGCTTTTCGCGAAAGAATTACTTCCTCTGTGCGATCGCTGCCTGTGCCGCCGCAAGTCTTGCGATCGGTACACGGAAGGGCGAGCAGGAAACATAGGAGAAATTCAGCGAGTTGCAGAAGTGAATGGAGGAAGGATCTCCGCCATGCTCACCGCAGATTCCGAGCTTGATGTTCGGGCGGGTTGCGCGGCCGGCTTCGGTCGCAATCTTCATCAGCTTGCCGACTCCGACAACGTCCAGACGTGCCGTAGGATCGCTCTCGAAAATCTTCTTCTGATAATAAGCGTCGAGGATTTTACCGGCGTCGTCACGGGACAGACCGTATGTCATCTGTGTCAGATCGTTCGTTCCGAAAGAGAAGAACTCGGCTTCAACCGCAATTTCATCGGCGGTCAGCGCGGCACGCGGAATCTCGATCATTGTTCCGACAGAATAAGGCATTGCAACGCCGGATTCGGCGATCATGGCATCTGCTGTTTTCACGATGATGTTCTTTACGTACTTGAGCTCTTTGACTTCGCAAACGAGCGGAATCATGATCTCGGGGATAACCTGAGGACCACCGTCACGGTTGACTTCGATGGCGGCTGCGATGATTGCGCGTGTCTGCATTTCGGCAATTTCGGGATAGGTGACCGCAAGGCGGCAACCGCGATGACCAAGCATCGGGTTCAGTTCGTGCAGGCCTTCGATGATGTCTTTCAGTTCGCAAACAGACATCTCGAGCTCTTTGGCAAGGCTGACAATGTCTTCTTCATTCTGCGGCAGGAACTCGTGTAGCGGCGGATCCAGAAGGCGGATGGTTACCGGATAACCCTTCATGGCACGGAAAATGCCTTCGAAGTCGCCCTGCTGATAAGGTAGAATCTTGGCAAGTGCGGTTCTTCTGGCAGCTTCGTCCTTCGCGACGATCATCTGACGGAAAGCAAAGATGCGCTCAGCCTCGAAAAACATGTGCTCGGTACGGCAAAGGCCGATTCCCTGAGCGCCGAGTTCAAAGGCGACGTTTGCATCCCGAATCGTGTCGGCATTCGTGCGGATCTTCATTGTGCGATATTCATCAGACCACTCCATGATGGTCTTGAAGTCGCCGGAAAGGGTTGCTTCCTGCGTCGTGATCTTGCCGGAGTAGATATTACCGGAAGTTCCGTCGAGCGAAATCCATTCGCCTTCATGATACTTTTTGCCGTCCTTGGTCTGAAAAAACTTCTCTTCTTCTTTGATGATGAGCTCGGAGCATCCGGAGATGCAGCACTTGCCCATTCCGCGCGCTACAACTGCAGCATGCGAGGTCATTCCGCCGCGTCCGGTCAGAATACCTTTGGAGGCGTCCATGCCGGCAAGGTCTTCCGGAGACGTTTCCAGACGGACAAGAATAACCATCTTACCTGCTTCGGCTGCCTTGGCGGCATCCTGAGCAGTAAAGTAGATTTCACCGGTTGCCGCTCCCGGAGAAGCCGGCAGGCCGTGAGAGATCGGTGTTGCGCTGTTTATGGCAGCCGGATCAAATGTCGGATGCAGCAAGGCATCAAGCTGCTTGGGGTCAAGCTTCATGATCGCTTCTTCTTTTGTATTGAGGCCTTCCTTAACCATTTCAACAGCAAGACGCATGGCAGCTGCTGCGGTTCTTTTTCCGTTACGGGTCTGAAGCATGAAAAGCTTGCCGCGCTCAATCGTGAACTCCATGTCCTGCATGTCTCTGTAATGATTTTCGAGAATGTCGGCGGTCTGTGCGAACTGCTCATACACTTCGGGCATTACGTCACGAAGCTGATCGATTGTCTGAGGTGTGCGAATGCCGGCAACGACGTCTTCGCCCTGCGCATTCATCAGGAATTCGCCGTAGAGCTTCTTTTCGCCCGTTGCGGGGTTGCGGGTAAACGCAACGCCGGTGCCGGAGGTGTCACCCATGTTGCCGTAAACCATTTCCTGTACGTTGACGGCGGTGCCCCAACTTCCGGGAATATCGTTCATGCGGCGATAGAGGATGGCTCTGTCGTTATTCCATGAACGGAAAACGGCCTTAATGGATTCGAACATCTGGATTTTCGGATCTTGCGGAAAAGGCTCGCCCTTGTTGCTCTCATATACTTTAAGATAGCGTGCGACGACATCCTTCATTGCGGCTGCATCGAGTTCGGTATCCAGCTTGACGCCTTTTTCTTCTTTGACGGCGTCGAGTTCCTTTTCGAATTTGGCCTTGTCTATTTCCATAACGACATCCGCAAACATGGTGATGAAGCGACGGTAGCTGTCATATGCGAAACGATCGTTGCCGGTAAGGGCAGCAAGTCCGAGTACCACCTCATCATTGAGTCCGAGATTGAGGATTGTGTCCATCATGCCGGGCATGGAGGCTCTGGCACCGGAGCGAATGGATACCAGGAAAGGATTGGCAGCGTCGCCCAGTTTCTTTCCGACGGTGGCTTCGGTTTTTTCGAGCGAAGCAGAAATTTCTGCTTCAATTTCGGGCGAAATTTTCTCGCCGTCTTCATAGTAGCGTGTGCACGCCTCTGTGGATATCGTGAATCCGCGCGGTACGGGAAGCCCGAGTCCGGTCATTTCAGCAAGGTTTGCGCCTTTGCCGCCGAGGAGGTTCTTCATTCCGGCATTGCCTTCAGTAAACAAATAAACATACTTAGTCATCTTTCATCCTCCGTTTTATTAATATTGATTGTATTTCTAAATGCTCTCTCCAGGATCTGCAATGCTGGTAATGGGGGCATTATGAAAGCTAAAATAAGAATTTATCTGCAAAAAAGTTCTTCAGTTCTGAAATCGGATATCGCACGTTGCCGGGCGCAAATTCCACCTTCGCCATTGTGTCCCGCAAGCGTATTTCAACACATCCGTCATTCTCGGATTCAAAATCGTACACGACGCAATAGGGCGTCCCGATCTCATCCTGACGACGATAGCGTTTTCCGATCGATTGTCTGTCATCAAATTCGCAGAGATAGTCTTTGGCAAGGGTTTCGTAAATCGGCATTGCCTTGTCGGTCAACTTTGACGAAAGCGGCAGGATACCTATCTTGATCGGTGCCAGCGCGGGGTGAAAATGCATTACGGTTCTTACATCTCCCTCGCCTAAGTCTTCTTCGTCATATGCAGAGCACATAAAAGCGAGCGTG
>Ga0209373_10003210_pt1 | contig 15420 bp, 11 predicted proteins | sample Higcelweek5metaG_FD_187173 | JGI IMG/M metagenome (GOLD analysis project Ga0209373, IMG submission 187173) | Freshwater pond sediment microbial communities from the University of Edinburgh, under environmental carbon perturbations - High... | ecosystem: Environmental > Aquatic > Freshwater >...
TGGAGCTTCTTCGCTGGAGAACTGCGTTTTTCCGGGAAATAAAAAAGAAGGATATTGTAGAGAGAATGTGAAAATTTCAACTTCGTGACCTTGTTGTATATACTCACGCGCCAATCGCTCGTTGAATGCTGCCAAACCTCCCCGATAAGGATATGTTGTTCCTACTATTATGATTTTCATAGATTTTTACCGTTAATCATATCGTTTAAAATCTTCCAAATCCGTTTCATTCGGAAAATTCAATATGCAAAGGTACGAAATTAATCATTTAGGATTTAATTTTACATTCCGAATTTTATGGATGCTTTGTTCGTAAAATAAGTTTTTTGCAACCGGCGGTTTAGCAATTAACAAAACAGTTTCACAAATCCGTTCTGGACATGCGCTACCATCCATTGCGTTCTTCTCACACCAAACTACATAAACAAACTACAACATATCAAAGAATTGCAAACAATAATTGGAGGAAGAGCGTAAAAAACAAACTTATTTTTAAATTTTTGCATAAATAATTTTATTACTCGCTGAAAAATCATTTAATTTGTAGTCTGAAAAGAAACGAACAAATAAACATTATATCACAATGAATAACTTATTGAAAAACCTGGGTCCGATTTTAATATTGGTAGGTGTGGTAATTTTAGCAGTATACTTTTTTACCGAGTCGAACTCAAACAATTATCTTATATCTGCCGGAGTCTTAATGGTTCTAGGATTTGTTGCTCATATTTTTCTGAACAAAAAGACGAAATAGTATTTCTTTTTGAAAAAACAATAAAGCCGGTACAGTGTTGTGCCGGCTTTATGTTTCTGTTTCAGTTCCACATATTAAAACAGTGTCAACTGTCCGTTTATGTCATCAATGATCCGATTTTGATCAACGATTTCGTCGGGTAAAACAGAATCGTTCTCATTTACTTCCGTAGTTGTTTTTTCCTTCGTGTTTTTTTCCGGTTTATCGGCATTTACACTTTCACTTTGTTCCTCTGAATTTCCTTCGCTCGAAACAGCTTCCTCGGAATCGTTCTCATTAGAATTATCATCGTTACCCGAATCGTTCGAATTCTCGGTCTCAACTGAAGCAAAACGCAAAGGCTCAAGCTCGTTGATGGATTCGACATCAAAAGTTGTCAATCGCTTCCCTCTTGCTTTAAGACTCTTAACGCCAATAAATTCTTCAGCATCTACAACTAACGCTTCTCGATAAGCGTCATTACCACCAAACACCACTTCGAAACGAGGAAATTCAATATCGGACATCAGCATAAGCCTCGATTGTATATTTTCGCCTAAAAAGCTTTGTACCTTCTGCGACACTTCCAACTGAAAACGCTTCAGATAATAATAATGCTGATCTGCATCAAAAAGAACTACCGACCACACTTTATGCGCATCGAACTTTTCGATATAAAGAATATCTTTTGTAAAATGATTGCTTAGATCAAAGCTCGTAGTTCGGTATTCACCTACTGTTGATACAACCAAAATCAGATCGTCGCTCAGGAATTCGCCCAAATATTCTCCCCGACTATCATAATTAAGGCGCAACACATCACGGTCGAACCAAACCTGACGACCACCCAATGTAGAGCCTCCTTTTTGCTTTAAAGTGATTTTATGAACATCGTTTTTAGTGAGGATGTTGCCCATAGATTGCCGTCCTTTGATGGCTATATCGCTAAAATCTTTTTCGAAAACAAGTTTATTGAGTCGTGGTTTCGGCTTCAGAGTAACACGTATCACTTCGGCTTCGGCATTAGGGTTCGTTGTGAAATAGATCACCTTCGAGCCTGCTGTTCCCTGAGTAATATCATATTCTTTATCGCGTGTAATTCCCGTAACTGCAAAACGTTTGATGTAATACGGTCCCGATTTTCCATCCCTGTAAACAGCATTGTAAATCGTCCTCTTGTCGTTCTTCTTGAAAACCGTAAGGTAAAGAATATTTTTTCCTACAAATAGTTTATCGGCCACCTTAACGATCTTATATCTACCATCTTTAAAGAAAATAATAATATCGTCGATATCCGAACAGTTGCACACAAATTCGTCTTTTTTCAGCGACGTACCAACGAATCCTTCTTCGTAGTTTACATACAACTTTTCATTGGCTTCCACCACTTTGGAGGCCACAATTGTTTCAAAATTCCGAATCTCGGTACGCCTCGGATAATCTTTGCCGTATTTATTTTTCAGACCTTCGTACCACGAAATCGTATAATCAATCAGGTGAACAAGGTTATAATCGATTTCATCTATTTTCTTCTGAATCGAGATTAATGTATCGTTGGCTTTGTCGGTATCAAACTTAGTGATACGCATCATCTTAATTTCGAGTAACTTCAGGAAGTCTTCGCGAACAATTTCGCGTATAAAATCCTTTTTAAACGGTTCTAAGCGCCCGTCGATATGTGCAATCACCTCATCCTGCGAAGTACTTTCTTCAAAGCCCTTGTCTTTATAAATACGATTCTCGATAAAAATCTTTTCGAGCGAAGTAAAGAACAACTGCTCCTGAAGTTCCGCTTTCTGAATTTCGAGTTCGGCCTGAAGCAGGTCCTTTGTATGGTCACAACTGATACGCAACATCTCACTCACACCACAGAAACGGGGCTTATTGTCGTGAATAACACAACAGTTGGGCGAAATACTCAACTCACAATCGGTAAAAGCATAAAGCGCATCGATAGTTTTGTCGGACGAAGAGCCTGGCAGCAAATGAACAAGAATCTCAACATTAGCCGAAGTGTTGTCGTCCACTTTTCTGATTTTTATTTTTCCCTTATCGCTTGCCTTTACGATAGAATCAATAAGCTTCGAAGTATTACTGCCATACGGAATTTCGGTAATTGCCAGGGTTTTATTGTCCAATTTTTCTATTTTTGAACGAATTTTAACCGATCCACCTCTCTCACCATCATTGTATTTTGCTACATCAATAGAGCCGCCTGTTTGAAAGTCTGGATACAACACAAATTCCTCATCGCGCAAATGAGCGATACAGGCATCAAGCAATTCGTTGAAATTATGAGGAAGAATTTTCGAGTTTAAGCCTACAGCAATCCCTTCAACACCTTGTGCCAACAACAAAGGAAACTTAATCGGCAGCGAAACCGGTTCTTTGTTTCGTCCGTCGTACGAAGCTTTCCATTCTGTAGTTTTAGGATTAAAAACAGTTTCGAGGGCAAATTTTGACAAACGCGCCTCGATGTAACGAGGTGCTGCTGCACCATCGCCGGTGAGAATATTTCCCCAGTTTCCCTGGCAATCAATCAGCAAATCCTTTTGCCCGAGTTGCACCAAAGCATCGCCAATTGAAGCATCGCCATGCGGATGAAACTGCATGGTATGCCCCACAATATTAGCCACCTTATTGTAACGTCCATCATCCAATCGCTTCATCGAATGAAGAATTCGACGCTGTACGGGCTTCAGTCCATCGTAGATATCAGGCACAGCACGTTCAAGAATTACATACGAAGCGTAATCCAGGAACCAGTTTTGATACATGCCCGAGAGATGATGTTTGATAGCATCGTCGGTTATCTTAGGTATTTTGTAACGCGAATGGGCATCTGAGGGAGCATCTTCATTCGATGCATCAGCGCCCTCAACCTCTTCCAATTCGTTTTCGTTGTCAATAATTTCGTCAGTGCTCATCTATTAGTTACAAGATATTAGTTACAAGTTATGGAGATTTCGCATTTATCGATTGCTGCGTCGAAAACATTGTATAATTATATTCTCTAAAACAGCCTGTTTCAATAGTATTTTTCCAAATCAATCCACAAAAATACAAAAAAAATAGTAACTTTGCACCTCTTTTTTCATTACAATAATAATAGAAATAAGACATTTCTTATTTCCTGTGACTCGAAACTCGTAACTCATAACTAAATATTATGGCTTCTCAAGAAGATGTTTTTAAAAAACTTATTGCGCACTGTAAGGAATATGGATTTGTTTTTCCTTCGAGCGAAATTTATGACGGACTCGGAGCCGTTTACGACTATGGTCAGAATGGTGTTGAACTGAAAAACAACATCAAAAAATACTGGTGGGATAGCATGGTATTGCTTCACGAAAACATCGTGGGCATCGATGCAGCCATTTTCATGCACCCTACCACATGGAAAGCTTCGGGACACGTTGATGCTTTCAATGACCCGTTGATCGACAACAAAGACAGCAAAAAACGCTATCGTGCCGATGTGCTGATCGAAGATCTGTTGGCAAAGTACGACGACAAAATCAACAAAGAAGTTGAAAAAGCAGCCAAACGCTTCGGCGAAAGCTTCGATGCTGAAATGTTCAAGCAAACCAACGAGCGCGTAAAAGAAAATCAGGCTAAACGAGACGAAATACATGCCCGCTTCGTAAAAGCACTGAACGACAGCAACCTGGCTGAATTAAAAGCTATCATAGAAGATTATGAAGTAGTTTGCCCGATCAGCGGAACACGCAACTGGACCGACGTTCGTCAGTTCAATCTTATGTTCTCCACCGAAATGGGTTCAACTGCCGATGGTGCAATGAAGATTTATCTGCGCCCCGAAACGGCTCAGGGAATCTTTGTGAACTACCTGAACGTTCAGAAAACCGGTCGCATGAAAATTCCGTTTGGAATTGCTCAGATTGGTAAAGCTTTCCGTAACGAGATTGTAGCCCGTCAGTTCATTTTCCGTATGCGCGAGTTTGAACAAATGGAAATGCAGTTTTTTGTGAAACCGGGCGAAGAACTAAAATGGTTCGAGTACTGGAAACAATACCGACTGAAATGGCACAAAGCGCTCGGACTTGGCGATCATAAATACCGTTTCCACGACCACGACAAGCTGGCACACTACGCCAATGCTGCTACCGACATCGAATTCGAATTACCTTTTGGATTCAAAGAAATTGAAGGTATACATTCGCGTACCGACTTCGACTTGAGTAGTCACGAAAAATTTTCGGGAAAAAATATCAAATATTTCGATCCTGAAATCAATCAGTCCTACACTCCGTTCGTTATCGAAACATCTATTGGTTTGGATCGTACGTTCCTTTCTATTATGGCTTCGTCGTACAACGAAGAAACGCTCGAAAATGGCGAAACCCGCGTTGTATTGGCTTTACCTCCTGTATTAGCTCCGGTGAAAGCCTGTGTAATGCCTCTGGTAAAGAAAGATGGCCTACCCGAGAAAGCACGTGAAATTATCAACGAACTGAAGTTTGACTTCAAATGTGCTTATGACGAAAAAGATTCTATCGGCAAACGCTACCGCCGCCAGGATGCAGTGGGAACTCCATTCTGTATCACTGTAGATCATCAGACAGCCGAAGACAACAGCGTTACCATTCGTCACCGCGACACCATGACACAGGAACGTGTAGCCATAGTGGATTTACACAAAATTATTGGCAATGCTGTGAATATGAAAAACCTGTTTAAGAAGATTGTAGAATAATACTCACAGGTTTTAAAAGTACGTAAGGCGGGATGATTCAGCATCATCCCGCCTTTCTACTCTATAGTTGCATCATTTCAGCTGTTTTTTTCATCATTAAAAATAAAAAACAAGATGAAATCTCAATACTTATTTTTTGGTTTACTGTTGACAGTCATTCATTTCTCCGGCTGTAGTTCTTTAAATGCTCCGGGTCAGGACGTTGGAACAATCGAAATTGGCTTGAACGAATTATATCATAGTAAAACATATGATTTCAGTATAGCCTTTGATTCTGTGTTGCAAGATTCAAGATGCCCCGAGGATGTGATTTGTATCTGGGCCGGAAATGCGCAAGGCAGATTTAATATCATTGCCGAAGGCCGGTTTCACCATCAAATTATATTAAATACTACCTTGCCAATGCAACAGGACACAACCCTACATGGAATTAATTACAAACTAATGAGTCTGAGCCCTGAACCGAACTCAAAAGTGCCAATAGATTATACAAAATACAAGGCAAAACTACTTATAACTAAGAAGTAGGCAAGACTTATACAATCGGGTTTTATTCCAATCTTAACCTCACACCCGCCATAAAATTTCTGCCCGGCTGTGTAAGTCCGCCAAAATCGGCATATTGCACAGCACCAATATTATTCAGATCCAAATAAAGATCATAGTTAATTTTCGACCATTGTAGCCGTACATCCGCCATAAAATAGGGCTCGTAATTTATTTTTGCTGCCGTTTTAAAATCGGTATAGTCGCCTGCACGGTCGATGTACGACAGCTTCCACGAAGCATAAAGTGATTTATACAGATTGTGATCGGCACTCAATATGAGTTTGTTTCTCAAATAATCAAGTGCATATTTCGAATCGTAGCTACCGGCACTTTTATCCATTGTAAGAAAAGAATAGGACAAAGCCATCTTTTTTATGAAAGAAGTCTGGAATCGATACTCAGTTGAAAAATCAATTCCAAATACATTCACCTCCGTCAGATTCCGACTCTCCCATCGCGTAGAATCAGGCTCTTTCACCCAGTCAATCACATTTCCGCCCATACGATAAAACAACGCACCGGAGAACTTCAATTTTTTTTTCTCGAATTTTGTACCCAATTCAATTGTTTTGGCACTTTCGGGCTGTAAATCAGGATTTGCATTTTGAGTTGCACTTTTATAATACAAATCGGTAAATGTTGGCAAACGATCTGCTGAATTAGCCAATACAAACACTTTGAAATTGTCGGTAAAATGGTAAGCAACTTCAAAACCACCCGCTGTGAAGTTTCCGAACTGAGATGAAAATGTATGGGAAAAACCGGCCGACAAAAACAAACTTTGAACACTTAAAGCATAATCAGCAAAGAAGCCCGGCAAAAACCGTTGTGATGACTTTGTAAAATAAATATCCTTGTCAAATTTATTTTGCACGGCTTCGTTAAGGTTATTCCCCAGCACCGTACTGTATATGTGCTCATTTCTAACATCGGCACCTAATTTAAAGTTACCATAGCGCGTAAGTAGTGCCAATACCGCCCTGGCTCCCTTAACATCGGTTAAATGGTAATTGTGCCCTGTATACCAACTTGCAGCATTTTCCATATCCCGGAAAAGCTCAAACCTATCGTAATGCCGACGAGAATATAACTGCGCCGTAAGATTGACTTTAGCACTGATGCTTTGCTTCCAATCCAGCGCTCCATAAATGGTTTTGGTATGGTCGAACTGGTTTGGGTAGGCAAGAGAATAAAATCCATTGGCGCCATAGGATTTCTCCTGATAAGCCAGTTGCAGTCCGAATTTACCTACCGACTTTGTATTTAAAATACTTTGCGAGAATATATTTTTTATATCAAAATCGGTATTGGCAATATAACCATCGCTACTTTTGCGGGTTACCGAAAAAAAACTCTGCATTTGCCCATTTCCTATACCTGCCGAAAGATTTTGTATAAAACTATTGTAACTTCCTCCTGCTGTTTGAACACTAATTGTACTTGTTTCCTTCTTTTCGGTGACAATATTAATCGCTCCGCTGAAGGCATTTGGGCCATAAATGCGCGCCACCGAACCCTGAAGCAATTCCACACGAACTATATCGGATAATTCTACCGGAACATCAAGGTTATAATGCCCGGTTTGCGGATCAGTAATATTCACCCCATTCAACAGCACTAACACCTGATCGAACGAACCGCCACGAATACTAATATCGGACTGCGTACCACCCACGCCACGTTGACGGATATCGATGCCCGCCACCGACTCAAGCAACTCGTCCACATTTTGTACAGGCATCTGTTTGATGGCTTCCCGTTCCACAACTGTCACCACACGCCCTGCGCCTGTATATATTTGATTGCGGCGAGCATTGACATCCACAGCCGACAAAGAAACCGACAAAGAATCGGATATTGATTGACTAAACACAATCTGAACACAAAATAAAAGGCCTAAAAAACTCAAAAAAACTATTTTCTTCATTTTAAATAAAAATAAAAAACGGTTGAAACAGGCAGATCGCCTATTTCAACCGTTCATGTTTGATTGTATAAGTATACTAAACAACGCGCAGGAGCGTTGTTTGCTATTTGATTCACTAAAATATTTCCGGCTTGTAGTTGCGTGGGGCCATTGTACAAAAGTTCATCCGGTTCTGTATCGTCCGCGTCGGATACATCAGCAACTGTTTTTACCTCAGCAATATATCGATCGCTCTTTTGTGCCGATTTTTCGCTTACCGAAACCGACAACACACCAATACTCACCACAAGCGACAAACTGGCAAACACAGCATAAGCAGCACGACTCCAGCGACGGAATCGGGCAACACGGGGCTTGCTATGTATTTGTTTGTTCATCCTATAATGTTCTGTTTACGGCTCAAAGCCAATATAAATAATACAGAGAAGGGAGCTTTTTGATTTGCTTCCTTAACTTATTTCAAATTAATCTTCATCGGTAGGAAAACTCAACCGGTTCAGTTTTCCAACCCACACATCTTTATAAACTTTCGATGCACGTGGGTTTATTCCACCGATCAAATAAATAAGATGGTCGCTATAACCTTTCGCAGTATGATCGATAACAACATTTAATACCGACTGGTAGGCTCTTGGCGCATAATTTATATATGTGGTATCACCTGTTGCCGATATATTCATCTGGCGAAGCCTGTTATAAAGCGTATCGGGGACACTCCAGCTTAAACCCTCATCGATCGACTCCATGTACGAACTATCCACTATATTACCATTGTCATCAACTCCGCCATACAATAACAATTTATCGTCATAAGCAATAATTGTTGCTCCTGAAAGCGAACCCAGCGTCGTGTTCTCTGTACTAAAATCCACCCAGTAACTACCATCTTCAGTACTCCATATATTGTTAAGCAATTTTCCCGATGCAGTGTAACCACCTGCAATCAATGCCTTTGGCTTTTTAGTACGCGACGAAAACGATAACGACGAAAAATCACCAATTGGGAAATTAACAGGTATTTGCCCGTAAACGATCCAAGTTTTACCATCAGCCGAATTGGCAAAACGATAAGTATTGTCCACTCCCGATTTCATAATCGACCAAAGTTTACCATCCAGTTCGAATAAGAAGTTTTCAAATTTATAATTAGTATCTGAAATATCTCCATTTTCGCCTGTCCATTCATAGCCATCTGTCGTTGTATATATTTTATCATCGTCAGAGAGCACATACAGCTTTCCATTGAACTCATTTATACCTCTTAACGAACTATTTAAAGGCATATTCTTAAGAGCATTCGTCTTATCTATCCACATTTTTCCATCGGTCGAAGTGTACAAATAGTTACGTATGGAAGTCCCCACATAAAGATAAAATGTTTTATTGAAATAAACTGCTTTCTGTAAACTTCCGGAATGGGAGTAAATTTCGTCAGCAATTTTATTCCATTGATATAATTCAGGCTCTACTTGGTGAACATTCACTTTTATAGGATAAACTTTATACTCTTTTCCATCAGCTGCATAATTTTTGATTTTAGCAACTCTTTCAAAATTGAGTGTATCTGTTCCTGTAAGCGCGATAGAATCACTGATAGTACCCAGTCCCAGAGTGTCGGTCATATAGACATAAGCCCCTGAAGTGCTGTAAAAACTGAAAGTAGGAATAACTTCAGTGATATCAGTCAGATAAGGAAGCGAGTCGAGATTTACAATAACCGAATCATTCAATAGTGCATCCCATTCTAATGTAAACACAGCATCCTCCAATCCTACAACAGAATCATTTTCGGCAAAAGTGAGAGACACAAAAGATGGATTCGAAGAAGCCACAGTAGCGTCAGTTTCAAACCAGTTACAGGATGAAAATGAAACGATTGTTAGTAGCAATAGAATTAATCTGAAAGGGTTAAGTTTCATGAGCTGTTGTTTATTATTTTTGAGCGGACAAAGTTAAAAACATTTTATGGCTTAAGTAGCCAATATACTAAGATTTATTGTTTTTTAAAACTAAAAACAAGATATTTACAGAAATACTTTTGTTGCCCTTTGATTTTTGAGTAAAAATGGCTTCGTTATGTTTATTAAAACCCAGAAATCAATCCAACTCTACTACTACCGGACAATGATCGGAATGAACGGCATCGGCTAAAATAGCAGCCGACTTCAATTGCTTGCGGAGCGGTTCGCTCACCCAATGATAATCGATGCGCCAACCAGCATTACGGAAACGTGCTCCTCCACGGTAACTCCACCAACTGTATTTCTCGGCACTCTGATCGAAAACCCTGAACGAATCTATCATCCCCGAGGCTTCGTACCTGTCGAGCCATTCACGTTCTTCGGGCAAAAAACCCGAAACACCGTTCTGACGTTCGGGATGGTTAATATCAATTGGTTTATGACAGATATTATAATCACCACAAACCACAAGATTTGGACGTGTTTTACGTACTTCTTCAATAAATGGCAAAAAAGCTTCTAAAAAATCCATCTTAAAAGCCTGACGTTCATCGCCCGACGAGCCCGAAGGGATATAAACGCTTATTACAGACAAATCGCCAAAGTCGGCACGAATAACACGACCTTCAGCATCATAACGCGGATTATTCATACCTACCACCACATTGTCGGGCGCTTTCTTGGTCAGAATTGCCACACCACTGTAGCCTTTTTTTTGAGCAGAATGAAGGTAGGAAGTATAACCCAATTCTGCAAAAATCATGGTGTCAACCTGATCGGGCTGCGCTTTTGTTTCCTGAAAACAAATAATATCAGGATTTTCGGACTGCAACCATTCGGTGAAATTTTTAGAAAGAGCGGCACGAATGCCGTTTACATTGTATGATATTATTTTCATGCGATGATAATTGTTTTTTAAAGGTTGTTTGGAACTCATCCCGCTTAAAACAGCAAAGGTTTCAGGCTTGAAGTTTTTTTCCTTAAACAAACAACGCTACGGCCGAATATGTTCCCGGTCAGGTATTCGCTTTTTTTACTTTTTTGTAGAGTTCCGAAGCAAATACAAAATCATTCAAACCCTGATTATCGACATGGAAAATATCCTCTTTTGAACCTTCCCACGCTTTCACCCCTTTGTTAATAAAGAAAATCTTTTCGCCAATTTCCATTACCGAATTCATATCGTGCGAGTTAATAATAGTAGTAATATCAAATTCCACAGTGATTTCGTGAATCAGCTGATCAATAATCAAGGAGGTTTTAGGATCGAGCCCTGAGTTAGGCTCATCGCAAAACAAATACTTGGGCTGCAAGGCAATAGCGCGGGCAATGGCCACACGTTTTTGCATACCTCCACTAATTTCCGAAGGTGGTAACTTAAATGATTTTTCTTCCAGGTTCACATGTTTCAGACAATAACGGGCACGTTCTTCCATTTCGTCGCGGGTGGTACGGGCAAACATTTCGAGGGGATACATTACGTTTTCGAGCACCGATAACGAATCGAACAAAGCCGAACCCTGAAAAAGCATTCCCACTTCACGTCGCAACAAGCGAATATCGGACATGCGCATATCCGGCAGATTACGGCCATCGTATTCTATTTTTCCATTATCTATCCGGTGAAGCCCGATAATGCTCTTCATAAGCACTGTTTTCCCGGAGCCACTGGCGCCGATAATCATATTAGTTTTACCGTTTTCGAATACTGCCGATACATTTTTGAGTACCTGAACACCATCGAACGATTTATCTATATTTTTTACTTCAATCATCTTTTTGTTAATTTACTTCTTGATTTTTAGAAACAATTAGTTAAGCATTAAATTAGTAATCAGAAGATTAAAAAACAAAATCAGGATACTGCTATTCACAACTGCATTGGTACTCGCCTTACCCACATCGAGTGCACCGCCATTGGCATAATAACCATAATAAGCTGCCACCGATGAAATTAGAAAGGCAAAAACCAAAGATTTTACAAGCGAATAAAACACATAATAAGGAATAAATGCATACTGAATACCCAACAAATAATCGGCAGTGGTAATAACATCCGAAAACATTCCTACCAAATATCCACCGAGTAAGCCTACTGCCATACTGAAAATCACCAGAAAAGGCATCATCACCACGAAAGCAACAATTTTAGGTAAAATAAGGTAATTGGCCGAATTCACACCCATAATCTCAAGAGCATCAATTTGTTCGGTGATACGCATCGTTCCAATTTCGGAGGCTATGTTCGAGCCTATTTTTCCGGCCAGTATCAAACAAAGAATTGTCGATGAAAATTCCAGCAAAAGTGTATCTCTTGTCACCAAACCAGTGCTATAAGCCGGCAACAAAGGGTTTTCGGTATTTAGTTTTGTTTGAATGGTCATAATTGCACCTATGAATATCGATATAATGATAACGATAGGCAGGGATTGCAATCCTAACTTCTCAAGTTCTTTTGGAAACTGACGGAAAAACATACGCCATCTGTCGGGCGAAACCATCACCCTTTTCATTAGCAACATATATTTTCCTGTATCCTGCAGTATACTCATAACTGTTTATCAATTAATTAAATTTATTTTTAGCCTCGCAAAACAAGTTCGTAGCCAAAGAGTGCAAATATACTCTTTTTTTAAATAACAGTAAAACCCGAAACAAAACAATCGGAATCAAATATCCGATAAAAATTCAAGCAAACTACTATAACTGATTTACTGACTTTTCCTGATAAAACAGTTTTGCTGTAAAGCTAAAAATTAGAAAAACCGATACAACTGCGAACTTTGCATTAGGTTATAAAACCGATCAGGCTGTTTCGTCAGCTGCATAAGGATTTATTTTATTGAAAAAACCATAATACGCTTACTTAATCCAAAAAAAATACGGATATTTGCATTTACGAAAACAGAATAATTATTCAAATAAACGATTAAATATGAACTCAAACGACATTCGCCAACTAGAGCCCAAAGCGCTTTGGCAACATTTCTACAGTCTTACGCAAGTACCCCGACCTTCTGGCAAAAAAGAACCAATTGCAACATTCCTCGAAGACTTTGGCAAATCGCTCGGCCTCGAAACATTACGCGACGAAATAGGCAATGTACTGATACGCAAACCTGCTACTCCGGACATGGAAAACCGTAAAGCCGTTGTTCTTCAGGCACACATGGACATGGTACCACAAAAAAACAGTAACGTGGCTCACGTTTTCGAAACAGATCCTATTCAGGCTTACATCGATGGCGATTGGGTAACTGCAAAAGACACCACACTTGGTGCCGATAACGGGATAGGTGTGGCAGCAGCCATGGCCGTGCTCGAATCGAAAGACATTCCTCATCCGGCTATCGAAATGTTCATCACTGTGGACGAAGAAACCGGTATGTTTGGCGCTTTCGGGTTGCAACCCAACTTTCTGAAAGGTGACATTCTCATCAATATGGATTCGGAAGACGAAGGCGAATTGTATGTGGGTTGCGCCGGAGGTTTGGATGCAAACATCAGTTTTGCTTACAACGAAGTGGAAGTACCCGAAGGCGATGTAGCATTAAAAATCTCGCTTACCGGTCTCAAAGGTGGTCACTCAGGTGTCGATATTCACTTACAGCGCGCCAATGCCAACAAGTTGATGTTCCGCTTTTTGAAAGATGCCGTGGCAGAATATGAAGCTCGCCTGGCAAGTATCGACGGTGGAAGCTTGCGCAATGCCATCCCACGCGAAGCATTTGCAGTGATTACAGTTCCGGCCGAAGGCGTTGAAGATATTACCGATTTGGTAAATGAATTGGAAGAGCTTTTTATTGAAGAATACAAAGGTGTTGAAAACAACATTACCTTCTCGGTTGATCAGGTAGAACTGCCAACAGGTTTGTTGCCCGAAGAAGTACAGGACGACCTCATCAATGGCGTTACGGCTTGTTTCAATGGTGTTTTCCGCTTTATTCCGGAATTGCCTACCGTTGTGGAAACATCGAATAACTTAGCCATCATCAAGTCGGATGGAAAGTCGGTGGAATTGAAATCATTGATTCGCAGCTCAGTGGAATCGCGCAAAGAAGAATTGGCCTCGCAAATCGAAAGCGCATTTGTTCTGGCAGGTGGCAAAGTTGAATTTACGGGTGGTTATCCGGGCTGGAAACCTGATTTGGAATCGCCAATTCTGAAAGAGATGACGAAAGTGTATGAAGATAAATACGGAAAAACGCCTAAAGTAATGATTATTCACGCCGGATTAGAATGTGGAATCTTAGGAACACACTACCCAAAAATGGATATGATTTCGTTTGGACCAACTATTCGTTATCCACATTCGCCCGACGAAAAAGTAAACATAGCTACAGTACAAATGTTCTGGGACTATCTGAAAGCTACTTTAACCAATATCCCTGTAAAATAATTATCATTTGATGTTCCCGGCTTCTGGTTTCATTTTTGTATGAACACAAGAAGCCGGGAACACAAAACGCCAAAGCTAAATGAATAAACTTTTACTTATTACAGCATTTGCAGCAAGCACAATGGCTGTTTCAGCACAAAAAGACACAACAGCCGTCGACACATTTCGTTTTACAACTATAAAAGAAAATAAAATAACGCCTGTAAAAAATCAGGCAAGTTCGGGCACCTGCTGGAGCTTTTCGGCTTTGGGATTTTTTGAAGCCGAGTTACTTCGGATGGGCAAACCTACCGTTGATTTGTCGGAAATGTTTGTCGTACATCAATCATATGCCGACAAAGCCGATAAATTCGTTCGCATGAACGGAACAATCAATTTTGCAGGTGGTGGTTCGTTCTATGATGTAATGTACACTTTAAAAAATTACGGCATTGTCCCCGAGTCGGAAATGAGCGGGCTCAACTACGGGGAAGAAAAACACCGACATGGCGAATTGGATGCACTTACCGAAGCTTATGTAAAAACGCTGGTTAAAAATCCGAACAAAAAACTCTCCACAGCCTGGAAAAAAGGTTTCGATGGCATACTGAATGCTTATCTGGGCGAACGCCCGAAAGAGTTTGTGGCAAACGGCAAGAAATATACACCTGTAACTTATGCACAATCTTTAGGGTTGAATATGGACGATTATGTGTCGCTCACTTCGTTTACTCATCATCCATTTTACTCAAAATTTGTAATCGAAATTCCCGATAACTGGCGTTGGGAAGAATCGTACAACCTGCCTTTGGACGAATTTGCTAAAGTTTTCGATTATGCCATCGACAATGGATTCACAATAGCCTGGGGGTCGGATGTAAGCGAAAAGGGTTTTACCCGCAATGGCATAGCCGTAAATCCTGAAGTAAAAAAGGAAAATCTTCCGGGATCCGATCAGGCCAAATGGCTCAATATCTCGCAAAAAGAAATGGAAGAACAAATTTACAAAGTGAAAGGACCTCAACCCGAAGTAAATGTAACACAAGAGATTCGTCAGCGCGATTTTGACAATTACCAAACTACCGACGACCATGGAATGGTGATATACGGTACTGCCAAAGACCAGAACGGAACAAAATACTACCTCGTAAAAAA
>Ga0209373_10003211_pt1 | contig 15420 bp, 13 predicted proteins | sample Higcelweek5metaG_FD_187173 | JGI IMG/M metagenome (GOLD analysis project Ga0209373, IMG submission 187173) | Freshwater pond sediment microbial communities from the University of Edinburgh, under environmental carbon perturbations - High... | ecosystem: Environmental > Aquatic > Freshwater >...
AGAACGCCCTTGATCGAGCGGTTTACGATCGGCTGATTGTCGTTCAGTGCAACGGTCACAAGCTGTGTCGATCCGTTCGCTACTGGAGATACCGACACAGGGTACCGGGTCGTCTTGTCCCAGACCACGCCTTCGGTAACTCTCAGCTCCTTAGCGTAGTATTGACCAAAAGGAAGATCCTTGGTTGACGTCGCCTTACCGTCTGCTCCCGTAATCAGGAGATCGATGAGGCTGTCCTTCTTCACGATAACCGTACCGTTCGGGGACAGGATGTCGTTCGTCGTGTATAGACCGAATACAATTCCCTGGGCCGCGACAACCGATGTCTCATAATTTTCGGTCGAAGCATTTCTTGTCATGACTTCCTTCTGCTTTTCGACGGCGATTGCGACATCCTGCTTCGTGTCCTGCATCGCCTTGCCCAGGGAGATCACAGAGATTGTCTGATCGACATAGGTGAAGTCAAAGATTAGGGGATTTGCCGCTAGGGTCTGTCCCAAAGGTGCGGTCGTCTCACGAACGATGTACTGAGCGGTACCGTCAGCTCCAAGAGGAAGATCATCCATCGTCGCGATGTACTTGGTTCCCGTGCTGTCGGTAACGGCGGTTGTCGTCATCGTTCCGACCCATGCGTTGGCACGGTACAGGATGACGCCATTCACATCCACGATATCCTTCTCGCCGGCGTACACCATAAAGACGGCTCCGTTCATCGGGCGCTGGTCGTAGTAGAAGTCATAAACCGACAAGGGGTTGCCATTACTATCAGTCACAAGGCTTCCGGATGCATCCTTCGCATCGACCTTCGCGGCCGTGATCAAGGTCTCGCCCTGCTTCTCGACCGAGAGTGAACAGGTCTGACGCTCGTTTGCGAATTCTTCCGAACGGACATCTTTGCCCATCGAGACAGTGACAATAGAGGATCCGTGATCGGACATCCGGACAGTGAACGGGTACAGTCCCGTAGCAAGCGTGTATCCGACCGGTGCCTTAGTCTCCTTGATGTAGTAGGTGCCTACCAGAAGGGGCATGTCGTTCAGATCGATCTGGCCGGTGCTATCGGTGGTGAACTCGCTCTTCCCTGTGCTGTCGCTAAGGATCGTCAACTGATCCGCCGCGAGGATCTGGAAAGAGGCTCCCGCAAGCGGGATCACAAGTCCCGTATCCGCATCGGTCTTGATGATGCGAAGGTACTGCTCGTACAGAGTGTTCACGCGCTCGAAGCTGAGGTGCTGATTATTCGATGCTCCCATGGTGAAGATCCAAGGCTGTACCGGGAACGTGTTCGCCGTTGCCGGTGTTGCGATCTGCTCACAGATGTACGTACCGTACGGTAGAAGGTGCGTAGATCTTGCGATACCGTCTGTACCGGTCGTGATCGAGTCACAGGTATCAACGGCATGAGGATCGTTTGCCAGGGCGTCCGCATACGATGCGTAAGAGGAAGGATAGATCCGGAATGTCGCGCCGGCTTCCGCCGTGCGGTTCGTCGGGTTGGACTCCGGGGCATAATACTTCCGGATCTCGATGTCGCCCTTATAAAGATCGTTTACAAGCTCCAGATGTGTGTCTGCTCCGTTCGTGTCACCAATGGTGACGGTCTGGTCCGCAACCGTGATCGTTCCTGCCGGTCCACTGTACTGATGAACAACATACGTGCCATACGGAAGGCTTCCTGTCTGTGCATTACCGTTCGCATCCGTCGTAATCATTGCTGTCGGTGCTCCGGCATTGACCGCGTCACCGTAGGATGCGTACGCGGAAGGATACACCTGGAATCCAGCGTTGGCTTCCGGGACTTGGTTGGTGTAGTTAGTCACCTTATGAATCGATAATGTTCCCATCGTCTGAAGGTTTGTGAGACTACCATAATCAATATCCGCATGAATGGTTTGTCCGACGGCGTTGGCACCGACGACAAAGATCAGGGGCGTGGTATTGATGACCGTGTGGACCGGGGCAACGGTCTGCGTTACGGTGTAGGTTCCGTACGGTAAAAGAATGGATACGTCGTGTCCTGTGCTGTCGGTGATGAGAGTATCAACTAGGACGCCTGCGCTGTTGCGGACGGCAAACTGTGCGCCCGGCTCAACGACAAGAACACCATTGACGTTCGTTCTCTTTATGATGTCGATGTATCCATCGCCCTCTTCGTTAATAATCTGTTCTGCCGAATCCGTGTCCGTATACACCTTTGCCTCAACGAGTTGATCAGCCGCGAGCATCGTTCCGGCCGGAGCGATGGTCTGATGTAAGACATACCATCCGAACGGAAGCGGGCTTGATGTACCGAATCCATTTGCGTCGGTGGTGATCGTTGTCGTTGGAGCGCCTGCCGCTACGGCATCCTCATACGAGAAGTAATTCTGCGGATACAGGAAAAACGTCGCGTTCGCTTCCGGGATGTTCCCGGTCAGTGTACCCGTGTACTTCTGAATCTGTACTTCTCCAGTGCCGGCGGGAAGGTCTCTTGATTCGGGGTCTGGATTGACTGATCCGCTCACAGCTACCATTGTCTGAAGACTTGGATCCGATTCGGATTGGGAAATATCAAACACATGGATATTACTTGTGGATCGATTCGAGTAGGAAGTTACCTGTATTTGGTGAGATGGATCAGCCGCATACGCGACCGAATCCGTCATCCGAAGATGGAGAAGAACATCTCCGGTGAAGGTCGTTCCACCATCGACGGATACACCCGCCGGAATTCGAGTAACCGCCCAAGAGTCTGTATCGGACTCATCAACTTGTAATGTGCACGTAAGAACTCCTCCGTCATCATACCATGCACTAGGTATATCTAATGATACGGCTGGATGTATCACTTCCTGATTCACGCCGATATAAAACAACGTCCGCGCAAAGTCCAATGCACCTTGGTGTCCGGATGTTGCGGTAACCTGATTGATAAAATCGTAGTCCCAGCCTTCGGGATCGCCAAGGCAATAGTTTTCTAGCCAATGAATTGCGGCCTGTGTTGCATAACGGGCGTCATCTGCCGATAGTCCGTTCGTATTGAATGGATATCCGTGTTGTATAACCGACTGTATGCCAGCCATGTATGCTAGGTTCCCAACAGAAGCGTCGTTGAAATCATAGAGATTTCCATTAGGAGCATCTGCCTCTGCGTCGATGCAGTAGGCGACCTCTCTGTTTCCCATGCCAGTTTCGGGTGCTAGGTAATAAAAACCCGTCTCCATTGGATTCAATGCAGGAGTCAGGAAAAAGGCTCGCAATCCGCCTGTTTCCTGTACGATGTGAACCTGAGCGGGCGCTTCCCAAGCAAGGAGCGTTGACACAGGGATTAAGGTCAGTAGAATAGCTAGTGACAGAAAGAAAGAGATGAATCTTCGATAGAGCTTGTTCATAGAATCCTCCTTGATGAATTCTTTTCATTTTTGTTGATGTCCAAGGGACGACGGATAATACTCGGGTAGAAAAAACCGCTTTGTGCATTCACAAAACGGTTTTGATTCGAAATGGATAATGGATACTTAGAGTTTAGGCGTCGGGGTGTCCGATGGAGGCGGTGGTGTCGTCTCTACTGGCGCGGGTGTCGTCTCTGGCGGAGGTGAGGTCGGGGCTGGTGTAGGAAAATACCCCATTTCATACTTAATAAACAAATAGCCCTTGTACTCTCCTGACGTTTCTATCCAGTAACTTACCGAAACAATTGCGAAACTCCCTCTGATTTTTGCCATGATGAACGAATCTATGTATCTCTGATCGCTAGAATAGGTTCCTGGATAGTAACCCATAGAACCGTCTCCCTTTACCTCAACATCCGGATACCACAGCCCATTGTCCTTACAATACTTGATGATCCCTTCACGGATTGCGTCTGGATTCTCCTTGTATGTCGGTGTCGTAGCCTTAGTTGTCGTCGGCGCGGGCTCGGTCGCCTTCGTCGTTGCCGCCGGAGCGGTTGTCTGCGTCGGCTGCGTCGGAGCCTTGGTCGGCTTCGCTGTCGGTGCCGCCGTAGTTGTCACAGCCGTCGTCGAGCTCGTCTCCGGTACCGTTGTCGGTGTCACTGTCGGATTTACCGTGGGCTTCACCGTCGGCGTGGGCGTTACCGTCGTCTCGGTCGTAACTGTGGTCTCGGTCGTCGCAAGAGTATCCGTCGTGGATTCCTCTGTTGCGATCGTTGTCTCACCCGTGGTAGCCTTAGTGTTGCTTCCCGACACATTGCATGCGGTAAGAAGCAGCGTGCCTGCCAGGCACAGCGTAATAATCATGATCACGTTCTTCATCTTGGTCCGTATACTCTCCTTCTCTCTTTACTCGTTTCATGCCGCGTATATATTTATTGGTTCATTATAGATTTGCTGATCGACGTATTTCTCATCATCTATTAAAATCCATAATCTAATGTGATTAACTCGTGCAGTGTTTTTGTGAGTTCGAGCCTATCTGGAAGATTCATATTTTTCCAGGTTTCCCGGATAAATTCCTGACTCATTGCCAGGATATCTTCTTGATTCAAGCATCCAAGCAGAAAGTAGTTTACCCGACATATTTCGAATCCTTCATCTACTTCTATGGTCACCTCGTTCTTCTCCTTGGCATCTATGGTGGTGTTGCTCACTACGACCACCCCGTCATATATTTCTGTCTCGCCCATATAGCTGATCAGTACTTTGTCTTTCATGCATATCTCCGGCATATTTATCCCCCACATTTCTCTTAAAGTTCGAACTCGATGACTTTATCCCAATTCTTTTGCTTCTCTTGCTTCGTCAAAAGCGACCAGCGCTTGCAAAGTTCGAAAGATCTCTGCCTTCTCGTAATTGGTCCACATACGCCAAGTTTCCCGCAGTAACTTCTGCTCCATGAGGAGGATTTCTTCCTTAGCCATAGTTCCAAGGCAAACAAGATCCACCTTCACAACTTCGGTATTCTCCTCATCATTTCCGGCACTCTCGTTGGCCTTCACTTCTTCCATGGATGTGACGGCCGCGAAGATAACCCCGTCATAAATCTCCGTCCTACCCTTGAAGCTGATCACTACTTTATCGTCTGTGTTTATCTCAGGCATGCTTCTTCCTCCATCTTCATCAGTGGCGTGACGCCGATTTTTGAGTACAAAAAAGGCGGCAGATTCTTCTGTCACCCTTTTAGTCAAAATGAATTTATCATAGTATTATTCTCTTTACAACTCTACTTTTTGCATATATCCAAAAGAAATGCAAATTATTCTTTACAGATGTCTCCGATGTCGCGAAAAAGGATATTTGCGATCTCGAGAGCCATCGGATCGGTGACCGAATAGCAGATTTCCTTGCCGTTTCTGACCCCTTTGATGATGCCGACGGCCTTCATCTTTGACAGGTGCTGCGAGAGTCCACTCTGTGAGAGCCCGAGGGTATCCTGGATCTTGCCGACGTTGCACTTGTATGCAGTAAGGCCACGGATGATGCAGAGGCGCTGCGGGTGCGAGAGCACTTTCAGGATTTCAGCGCGCCGTGACAACTCGTCCATATTCATGATATGATCCTCCTATAGATCGAAAAAAATCATTTTAAACCGTTGACACATTCAAACATCATGATATAATGAAATCAGTCAGACAGAGAATTGAATTAGAACAACATAATAATAACATATTTGAATATTTAGTTCACCATTTTTCTGACAAATATTTGAACGGCTGATAAGCCCTCGAACGAGACCAATAAATGATACATAAAGGAGAGATCGATTATGAGCGCAAATGAAAAAATCCTCACCAGCCAGAACTTTTCCGATTCCGTCAGCACAGGTGTTACCCTGGTAGATTTCTACGCTGATTGGTGTATGCCCTGCCGTATGCTGGCTCCGACGATTTCACAGGTAGCCGATGAATATGTCGGTAAGGCTACCGTAGCCAAGCTTAACATCGATCAGGCCCAGGATATCGCAGCCAAATATGGTGTCATGAGCATCCCGACTGTCGTCCTCTTCAAGAATGGCGAAGCCGTTGATAAGAAGGTTGGCCTCTCCGCGAAGGATGTCTACCAGAAGATGATTGACTCGGCTCTTTAATCAGAGCAGATCTTCCTATCTCTTTATTACTCCCTCCAAACAATAATGCCAGCTCCTCCCCACAGAGCTGGCATTATTGTTTGTAATCGTATGTATTCGTCAGGTTGTACTTTTCGCGAAAAGAATTAGACCTTCGCGAGTGCCTGTTCCAGATCAAAAATAATGTCATCGACGCTCTCAATACCGACAGAGAGGCGGATCAGATCGGGACTGACGCCCGCCGCCGTGAGCTCTTCGTCGTTCATCTGACGATGTGTGTGGCTCGCCGGATGCAGAACACAGGTCCGGCAATCCGCGACATGTGTGACGATCGCCGCAAGCTCCAAGCCGTCCATAAAGCGAATGGCCGCTTCCCTACCGCCCTTGACTCCGAACGACAGAACGCCGCAGGAACCCTTCGGAAGATATTTCTGTCCGAGGGCATAGGACGAATCCGTCGCAAGGCCGGGAAAGCGAACCCAGCCGACCTTCGGATGCTGCGACAGATACTCGGCGACGGCCGTCGCGTTCGCGACATGGCGCTCGATTCGAAGGTGTAGCGTCTCGAGTCCGATATTCAGGAGGAAGGAATTAAAAGGCGACGGGACGGATCCCAAGTCACGCATCAGCTGGACGGTAGCCTTAACGATGAAGGCGGCCTCTCCGAATCGCTCGGTATATGTGACGCCGTGGTAGGAATCGTCGGGCGATGTGAGTCCCGGATATTTGTCCGCGTACTTGTTGAAATCGAACTTGCCGCTGTCGACAATGCATCCTCCGACGCTCGTCGCGTGGCCATCCATGTACTTCGTCGTGGAGTGGATGACAATATCCGCGCCCCACTCGAAAGGCCGGCAGTTGATCGGCGTGGCAAAGGTATTGTCGACGATCAGCGGGACGCCGTGCGCATGCGCCGCGGCCGCAAATCTCTCGATATCCAGAACTGTGAGCGCAGGATTCGCGATGGTCTCCCCGAAAACCGCCTTGGTCATCGGCGTGAACGCTGCATTTAGCTCTTCGTCAGAAGCATCCGGCGCGACGAAGGTGAAGTCGATGCCGAGTCTCTTCAGCGTAACCGCGAAAAGATTGTAGGTGCCGCCGTAAATGGTCGAAGAGCAGACGACGTGGTCACCGGTCGAGCAGATGTTGAAGATCGCGTAGAAAGACGCGGACTGCCCGGAGGACAGGAGCATCGCCGCGACGCCGCCCTCGAGGTCACAGATCTTCGCTGCAACATGGTCATTGGTCGGATTCTGGAGTCTCGTATAGAAGTATCCCGACTCCTCCAGATCAAACAGTCTACCCATCTGCTCTGTCGAGGAATACTTGAAAGTCGTACTCTGAACAATCGGCATGACTCTCGGCTCCCCGTTCTTTGGTTGATAGCCGGACTGCACGCACTTGGTTTCCGGACGGTACTGTCGCATAAAGTCATCCTCCTTACAGGTAATATTGATCGTTCGCGAGAATTCCCGCGGACAGATTACCTGATTATAGCACACGTCCTACCGCTCGAAAACCACCACATAAAATCTTACGGAATCGTTTTCCCAGCCGCCGCATACAACCCAGAGCGATTTCTGACGCGGTGATTCCACTTCGGCCGATCGGTATCTTTTGCATATTCATACCTCCATGAGAAAGAAAAAGAACGCGACATATACCGTCGCGTTCTGTCAACTTCGTTGTCTTACCCAGTGGTTACTCTTCGATGACCTTCTTATGCTTCTTAACGACTTCCGGTTGCGTAACGACTGTGCCGAGCGACGGTTTAACGGTTGCGTTTACGTCCGTCTTCTTTTTCTTCTTAACCTCTTTATTATTGATGTTGCGATTAGCCATAGAATCACCCCTTCGTCTATTCCGTATAAGGTCTTTTTGAACCTATCTATATTTTACCCCAAAGCTTAACCAGATAAAAGATCCCCTTACTTTTCTTCTCGAAACGTATCCCGAAATGATTTTTGAAATGTTCTTAACATTTCATGCATTTTTTGGTATGTTTATTCCTGTCTTTTCTTCTCACAATAAATTCACCGTGCAAAGGAGCACAAAGAAAAATGGGCGGATTATTTGGAGTCATCTCGCAAGACGACTGTGTCATGGATCTCTATTTCGGCACCGATTATCACTCACACTTAGGTACGCGAAAAGGTGGACTGGCCGTATGGGGCGGTCATGACGCGACGCCTTCCATTCACAGGGTCATTCACAATATTGAGAACGTACAGTTCCGCGCACGTTTCGAACAGGAGCTCCCCAGTCTCTCGGGATTTTCCGGTATCGGTTGCATCAGCGACACCGACTCACAGCCGTTGACCGTCCGCTCCCGGATCGGAACCTATGCCATCGCGACCGTTGGCAAGATCACGAATACGGAAGAATTAGTCGAAGAAGCATTCAAAAACGAGAACATACATTTCATGGAGTCCAACAAGGGCAATGTCAGTATGACCGAACTCATTTCGGTTCTGATCGATCGCGAGGGATCCTTCGTCGAAGGCCTTCGCAAGGTCGCCCAAATGATTCGCGGCTCTGCTTCGATCCTTCTTCTCACGGCGGAGGGAATCTATGCGGCACGCGATAAATTCGGCCGAACACCGCTCGTGATCGGCAGTAAAGAGACCGGATATTGCGTCGCGTCAGAGTCCTGCACATTCGCGAACCTCGGGTACTCGTTCCACTATGAGCTCGGCCCGGCGGAGATCGTCCGCATTACCGCGGATAAGGGAATCGAGGTACTCTCCCCCGCTGCGGACAAGATGAAGATCTGTGCCTTCTTGTGGGTCTATTACGGATACCCTTCCTCAACATACGAAGGGATCAGCGTCGAATTGATGCGATATCGCAACGGCAGCCTGATTGCCCAGAAGGATAACGTTGAGGTGGATCTGGTCGCCGGCGTTCCCGACTCCGGTATCGGCCACGCGATCGGATATTCCAACGAGGCTAAGGTTCCCTACGGCCGCCCCTTCATCAAATACACACCAACGTGGTCACGAAGCTTCATGCCCCAGGATCAGGGCGTCAGAAACCTCGTCGCCCGTATGAAGCTGATGCCGATTCCCGAGCTCGTCGCGAATAAGCGCCTTCTCCTGTGCGATGACTCCGTTGTTCGCGGCACACAGATGCGCGAGACAGCAGAGCTTCTGTATAAGGCCGATGCGAAGGAAGTTCACCTGCGTTCCGCGTGTCCGCCGATCATGTTTGATTGTAAGTACCTGAACTTCTCGGCCTCCCGCTCGATCATGGATCTGGCATCCTGGCAGGCAATGACAGAGATTGAGGGTAAGATCCCGGACAATATTGATGAGTTTGTCGATGCCAACTCCGAGAAACACACCAAAATGGTCGAATGCATCGGAAAGAACCTAAACCTGACGTCCTTGCAATACCAGAATCTCGACGACATGCTCGAAGCGATCGGTCTTCCGAAGGACAAGGTCTGTACCTATTGCTGGACCGGCAAAGAGTAATTCATTCTATCTATATCCGACATGCAAAAAGCGCGGCTTCTCACAAGAGGCCGCGCTTTTTCACAAGGGATAAACAAATAGATTACCGATAATCCCATAACGCATTGATGATTACCCAGGAATCCTGGACTTTCGCCAGATGTAGAAAATCGTCAAATGCCTCCGATACGAGCTTCACACTGGCCATGGTCTTCGTCATGTCAAGAATGGTGATATCTTTTCTCCCGGTCGATGGATTATCGATGTGTCCGTTTCCTTTGCCCGTGGCATCGATCATCCAATCCTTTGTTACATCCCAAGCCTCTCCTTCGGGCGTTATACGTCTTTTCGAGAGATTGGGATGTAGAGCCTTATCCATTCTCTTCGCATCCGCTTCATACCAACCTTCAACATAATTCAGAACCGTACTCATGATTAATTCTTGGTCATTCATAACTTTGCCACCTTCACTTCTTTGGTCTTTTCAATCATCTTACCAGAAAACAAACATCTATTATGCATGGGTCTGAACGATTATCTTTTTCGCGAATGTTTATGTGGAATACGCATTTGACAGCAATTTCATTTTGTTTCTATATTGTATTTTATTCGATTATTTCCATCGAAAAGCGCATAATGATAAATGGGATTTATATTTCGATAATATCAGCATTGCATGCAGAGGGGAGTCAGATATGGCTTTGAACATTTTGATTGGCGGGGCTGCCGGTCAGGGAATTGATACAACGGCAACCATTCTCGAACACGTACTCAAACATGCCGGATATTATGTATATACGATACGGGATTTTATGTCACGTGTCCGAGGTGGTCATAATTTCATCCTGATCCGTTTTGGACCGGAACGTATCACATCACACAGTGACAAGATTGATTGTCTGGTTGCCTTTAATGAAGAAACCATTCTACTTCACACCAGCCAACTCTCTGACCGGGGAATTATTCTCTGTGACGCAAGTCATAAGACAGATGATAAACGTGCCATTCAAGTCGATATGGCGGGAATCGCCAAGGAATTAGGCAATCCCCGCGTCTTTGGAAGTATCGCTGTCGGTGCAATCCTGCAGATTTTCACACTTGATATGGGACACGTGGCGGATGTTTTCGAGAAACATGTTCCGAAAGCTGCATTCGCAGTCAATCTCGAAGCCGCCAAACGCGGGTTTGCGTGTGTGATGCCAAGGCTTTCCGAACCGTCCGGCGATGATCGTCACTTCATTACAATTTCCGGCAATCAAGCCCTATGCCTTGGTGCCCTGGCATCGGATATTCGATTCTACTCCGCGTACCCCATGTCCCCATCGACCAGCATTATGGAGTTTCTTGCTGAACACGGGAAATCTTGTGATGTCGTCGTCGAACAAGCTGAAGATGAGATTGCGGCAATCAATATGGCGATTGGCGCTTCATTTACAGGAGTCCGAGCCATGACCGGTACATCCGGTGGAGGTTTCTGCTTGATGGTCGAAGCCTTAGGCCTTTCTGGTATAGCGGAGATCCCTTTGGTGATTTGCGATATTCAGCGACCGGGACCTGCGACCGGTCTGCCGACAAGAACAGAGCAAAGCGACCTCAAATTTGTCGTAAGCGCCGCCCAGGGCGAGTTTCCGCGTATGGTAATCGCCTTGCGCTCCCATAAGGATGCCTTTGAACAGACTGTCCGTGCCTTTCGCTTAGCTGAACGTTATCGTATACCGGTAATTCTTCTGAGCGACCAGTATCTGGCGGATTCCACAACTACACTGGAGCCGTTCAAACTGACAGAGGAAATGTCTGTCCGTGAAGCAAATGAGAATCAGATGATTTCAGCTACAACTCCTAAAGAGTCGAAATTTGACAATGGATATCGTAATTATCAGCTGACGACAGACGGGATCACTCCGCGAATCTATCCCGGACATGAAGTCTTCTTCGCCGCCGCGGATAGTGATGAGCATGACGAGTTGGGGCATCTTACGGAGTCGGGTGAAGTTCGTCGTCAGATGATGGATAAGAGAATGCGCAAGCTGGATAAGCTCAAACAAGAACTGATCGAGCCTCTTTTGATCGGAAGTCCTGAGTATGAGACACTGCTCCTTGGATGGGGTTCTATGCAAGGACCGCTGGAAGAGGCGATTGCCCTTCTCGACAAGGAGAATCCCGGCAAGGTCAGCGCTCTGGTTTTCGGTGACATATTCCCGCTTCCGGTCCAAAAGCTCCAGTTACTGGCGCCAACCGCAAAGCGTCTGATCAATGTAGAGCAAAATGCCACAGGTCAACTCGCGGGTCTGATTCGAGAATATACAGGTATTGCGTGTCATGCCGGCATCCTAAAGTATGATGGTCGACAACTGTCCGGCGAAGAGATCTGCAGTCGCTTGAAAGAGGAGGTCCTCGTATGAGCAGTAATAATCATACAGACCTTGTTGCGGGAAATGTTCGGGAATCGCTATTCGATACTTATGAAACAGCTTGGTGCCCCGGTTGCGGCGACCATATTATCTTGCGTTGTTTGCAGCGCGCTCTGACAGAACTCGATAAAAATCCTCACGAGGTTCTTCTCGTGGCCGGAATCGGGCAAGCGGCCAAGATTCCTCAATATATCAGTGCCAACGCATTTAGCGGATTACATGGGCGAGCCCTGCCGGCCGCCGTCGCCGCCAAGATTGCCAACGAGAAACTTACGGTCATTGTCAGCAGCGGTGACGGCGACTCCTACGGTGAGGGCGGCAATCATTTCATTCACAATATCCGACGCAATGTCGATATCACTCATTTTGTTCATGATAACCAGATCTATGGTCTCACAAAGGGTCAAGCCTCACCGACAAGTCAAAAGGGTCATGTGACGCCCGTGCAGGTTCATGGAAATATCAATATACCCTTGAACCCAATGCTTGTCGCATTAGCGATGGGGGCCGGATTTGTGGCTCGCGGCTTCACGGGGGATCCGGATCAACTCGTTTCTCTGATGAAGCAAGCAATTACGTTCAAAGGGTATGCGTTGCTCGATATCCTGCAACCTTGCGTAAGTTTCAACAAAATTAATACCTTGAATGACTACAAGACTCGTGCTCAGCCACTCCCGACCGACTATGACTGCTCAGATTATAATCTCGCACTAAAAACGGCGCAGGAAATCGGGGAGAAGATTCCAACAGGCATTCTCTATCGGGTGGAGAAAGCAACGTTTCATGAACAGCATGCTACCCTTTCCTTTGGCGAACCATTAGTGAAGCGACCCTTTACATTAACTGCCGTGGGAAATGTCATGGCAGAACTGGTATAAGCAAAGATACGATATCTTCGCAAACCTTCACACAAGAAGAAACCCCGAGAGTACGATTACTCTCGGGGTTTCTTCTTGTGGTGCGCCTTCACGGATTCGAACCGGGGACCCACTGATTAAGAGTCAGTTGCTCTACCAACTGAGCTAAAGGCGCATATTGCCGGAACTTGTGCGGCGGGCAGTAAGCCCGTCTGTCGCGCGTGAATTCCGGCGAACAGTGATTATTATATCGATGGCGAATGCGATTGTCAATAGCGGAATTCTTCATTCCCGTAGGTTATCACAACCTCGTTCGGCTGACCCTCCGAGAGAGCCTCTACATGGCCGACGATCCTCGCGTCGACATCGAATGACCGGGCGATGTCGATGATGTCCTGCGCTACGGACGGATCGCAATAGATCTCCATGCGATGACCGCAGTTGAATACCTGAAACATCTCCTTCATCGGGACTTCGCCGGATGCGTAGATTGCCTCGAAGATCGGCGGGAATGGGAACAGATTGTCCTTCACGTAACGGATGTTCTTGCCGAAATCACGACACTTAACCTGACCGCCGCCCGTGCAATGGATCAATCCGGAAATATTCTCACGATAGGAGGACAACACCTTCATGAGGATCGGGAGAAAGGTACGTGTCGGGGAGAGAATCGCCTCTCCTACCGACTGCGTCGATCCGGGAAGCGGATCCTCCAGACGATATTTCCCACAATACGCCTTATCTACAGGAATGGTCTCCGATACGGATTCCGGATATTTCGCATAATAGTACTTGGAAAGAAGCATGTGGCGAGCCGCGGTAAGACCATTCGAAGAGATACCGGAGTTCTCCTTCGTCTCATACGATGCTCGGCCGAACGAGGAAAGTCCAACGATCACATGGCCGGGTGCGATATTTGCAGCACAGATGGCGTCCTCACGCTTCATGCGGGCGACGATGGTCGAATCGACAATGACCGTTCTGACGAGGTCACCGACATCGGCAGTCTCTCCGCCTGTCATCTTGATATCAATTCCGAGTCCGTTAAGCTTTTCGATCATCGCGTCGTATCCGCGGATGATCTCGCCGATCGCCTCACCGTTAATCCGGTGCGCATTACGACCGATTGTATTGGAGAGTGAAAGCCCGTAAATGGCGCCGACACAAGCAAGATCATCTGTATTCATGACGAGGGAGTCCTGCGCAAGTCCGAAGAACCAGGATGTGTCACCGGTCTCGCGATAGGCGAGATACGCGGCGGACGACTTCGTTCCCGCACCGTCAGCGTGTACGGCAAGACAGTACTGTGGATCTCCCGCGATGTCCTCGACCAGTTTGCAGAAAGCACCTGGGGCGACACCCGGGGATTGCTTGGCTACGGCCTTCTTCACGTCGTCTTTGGTGGGGGAAACGCCTCGGCTCAAATAGGATTCAGCAGACATGTGTTCTCTCCTTCACATACGGGCAGCAAGAGAATCTTCCCTCGCCGCAACCTGTGTATCTGATACTCACAATCGCAAGTATCCCTTCGGCAATCCTGCCGTTATCGGAAAAATAGAATTCTGAGTAAACCTGTAAGCCGGGTTCTGTATTTGACGGTCATCTATCCAGGCTGACCATTTCTGATCAGCTCAAGCCGCCTCCACGAGACCTGCGGACCACAGTATTGTCTCTCCACGGCGTTGCTCCGGGTGGGGTTTACATGGCCGGAATGTCACCAAACCGCCGGTGGGCTCTTACCCCGCCTTTTCAGCCTTACCGGTCACCCGAAAGCGACCGGCGGTATCTCTCTGTTGCACTTTCCTTGAAGTCACCTTCACCGGGAGTTACCCGGCACCCTTGTCCTATGGAGCCCGGACTTTCCTCATGTGCGGCCTTTCGGCACTGCACCCGCGATCGTCTGGTTTACTCAGAAAACGTTACCATTATAAACGAAACCCTTCGCAACCGCCACCCCGAGGCCGGGAAAATTATCGCGAAGTATCTGTGCCAGCGGCTCGAGCACGACACGCTCCGAGACATCATGCCCGACAGCAAGAACGCGAATACCATGATCCAGAAGATCTAGCATATCGTGATAGCCCGCTTCTCCCGTGACGACAGTATCAATTCCGCCGGAATACAGTGCGGTGAAAAGCGACGAATCCAGAGATCCTCCACAGACGAAGACCCTGCGGACATAAGGGTCTTCCTCCCCGACGGTCTGAATGGCACCGGCTCCGAGTGTATCCGCAATTCTTTTCGCGAAATCAGAAAGAGAAATTGCTTCAACATCGCCCACGCGCCCGTAGATTGCGCCTTCGAGAATCTTGTGCTCTTGCAAACCCACAGCCTCCGCCAACGCTTTGTTGACGCCAATCTCTGCCTTATCGAGATTCGTATGCGCACTGTAGACGGTAATTCCTTCACAGATGAAGTCGCGAAAACGTCGTCCCGCAGGTGTTTGATAGTCGATCTCGCGCAAGGGATGAAAGATCATCGGGTGATGGGTAATCAGAAGATTGGCCCCTGTCTCCCGGCATTTCGCGAGAGACTTGTCATCTGCGTCCAACGATAGGACGATCGATGAAGTGGAATCTTTGCGATTGCCGATCATAAGGCCGACGTTGTCCCATTCTGCCGCGGTATCCGGTGGAGCCTGAATCTCCAGGAAGCGAAAAACATCTTGATGGATCATCGTATTCATCTAGACCT
>Ga0209373_10003212_pt1 | contig 15418 bp, 6 predicted proteins | sample Higcelweek5metaG_FD_187173 | JGI IMG/M metagenome (GOLD analysis project Ga0209373, IMG submission 187173) | Freshwater pond sediment microbial communities from the University of Edinburgh, under environmental carbon perturbations - High... | ecosystem: Environmental > Aquatic > Freshwater >...
TTGCTTTTGTGAGTTTTTCTCAGAAACAATATTTAGCAGAATATAAAGCTTTTGGTGGAATTATTGCTCCGCACCGACTTGGTATGGAAAATCTGGCGCAAAAAAACACTTACGGTTTTGAGGTAAATTTCCTTATAAAGAGCACAAATCCAACTTTTTTTAATAAGAAATATAACTATCCAATCAAGGGATATGGAGTCAGTTTCAACAACCTTGGTAATCCTGATGTATTAGGTAATGCTTGGTCAATATTTACTATGATGGAATTCAGGCTTATACACAAAAACCTATTCTCCTTTAACACTAGAGTTAGTCCTGGACTGGCATACGTCACACAGCGATATGATAGATATAAAAACCCTGAAAACATTGCCCTTGGGACAAATGTTTGCTTTTATTTTAACCTCAGTTTCAATTTCTTATATCATCTAAAAAATTCTGGTACTGACTTGAGATTTTCTTCAGGATTACAACATTTCTCGAACGGAGCTGTCCGAAAACCAAATCTTGGACTCAACCAACCATTTATTGCCGTATCCGCAACTACAAATATTGCTATTTTTGAGTTTAGTGAAGATAAAGAATACTCTAGAGAGAATCTCAGCAATCATGAAATATGGGCAATGGGAACCTTAACGACTTCTGACGAATATTCTATTCCGCCTGAGGGACGTGGTGGAGGGTATCCTTGTAGTACTTTAGCCTTAGGTTACAATTACCAATATTCTGAAATTGGCAAAGTTGGAATTTCTGCAGATTTGTTTTATGATAGTAACCTTCATTACTATTTTGACACTAATTGGAACAACCTGATTGTATTTCATGAAGATGTTAAAGACATTCTGCGTTCGGGAATCAGCATTGGTCACCAATTGATTTACAACCGGCTCGAACTTGTTACATTCGCTGGTGTATATTTTTATAATAAAGTTAGACCAGGCGATAATTTTTACACAAGGATAGGTGCAAGATATTATTTGTGTGATTATGTTTTTATAAATCTAACGCTTAAAGCATTCGGATTCAAAGCTCAATATATAGAACCTGGAATAGGATTTTGTTATCGCAAGAAAAAATATTAGTCTTTTACAAGCTTTATTGTCTTTAACGAGTTTTCCGAAGAAACTCTCAAAAAGTATATTCCTGAAGGTAAATTTTCAATTAAGCTACTAACATTAATCAATTCGCCTTGTGCGTTTGCAGATGATAAAATCTTGCCTGTATAATCAATTATACTTATAACAACTTCATCGTTCTGTCCTGGATTCTGAATATACAATTCGTCCATACAAGGATTTGGATAAACCGAAAGATCGCCGTAAGAAGATTCCTCAGAAATGCCAGAGGTCACTATTTCGGCAGTAACATCGTCAATATATATAGCGTTTCCCCCATTAGATTCTGATTCAAAAACTAATCGAAGATTGTTGCTTTTAATATAATTACCGCTAATTGTAAAAGTCTGAGTTTTCCAATCTTCTAATGCAGGAATATAAGTTGTATTTGCCGAAACATATTCCGAAGTTAATGTCGAGCCAGATAAAACACTTACTAGTCTCAATGAATCGCCACAATTAACCGAGATAGATATTTTAAGCCTGTCTGAATACGTAGTACTAATTCTGCCATAAGCTGTTTTGAAAGTTATCTTTACCGACTGATATGGTTGGTCAATATACAAATTTGGAAGGAAAATTTTATTCTTAGTTCCATTATCATTGTATTTATTTACAACCTTGACACTTTTTCCAGTATAACCTACACTTGACTGTTCCCAATGTCTATCACCAGACTCAACAAGATAAAAATCATTGTTAGTATTACCAGTAACTAGAGGAAATGTAGTTGTTTCAAATGTTTCGGTATAAGGTAAAGGATATCCATCAATTGGATCATAAACACGAATATAATCAGCTAAGAGCTTTGAGTCAGAATCCGTTGGATTTTCGACATACAGATTGGCATCAAAGCGACCCTTTTCATTGTATTGAATAAGTGGATTGGGTTCATTCGATACAGATGGAGTTCCACCTTCGGTATTCCATTGATATATCCCAATAAAATCTGTATTATGCGAAAGATCGTTATACTGAACAGAAAAGCCTGTACAACCAACCGTCTTATTTGTACTAAAGTCAGCAATAGGCGCACAAATTTCAGGTACGTATCCATCGTTTGTGCCAGTTGCAATCCTATTTGAAGATGACCACAAATTATTTCTTCCTGATACATTCGAATTCAATGTTGCTCGCATTACATCACTTTGTCCGTTGGTAAACATCTTATAGCAATAAGAGTATTCCATAAAATTCTGAACGTTGTCAAGAGAACCACAGGTTATTGCATTAATATTACAATCTGTATGTCCAATAGTATTTGGAGTGTCTTCGATTCCATCATCTATATCACAATTACTTTGTAATCCCGGGTCATTTGTACTTCCCCAAGGATGTGGAAGGTTTAAATAATGCCCAGCCTCATGTGTAATTACACTTCCATGAGACATATCACTAGTTCCAGTAACTCCAATATAATCATGAATTAAAATAATTCCATCAGAACCATAAGGAGCCGTTCCAGGATAATATGACCATCCAGCAGCACCTTCGCCAAGACTAAATACAGTCCAGATATTCAAATACTTATCCGGCGGCCATGTAGGCGCAGCATCTTTAGCTTCCTCTCCTCCTCCATAAGTAGTCTGAGAAATAGTTCTAGTCACTCCGATCGTGCACTCGCCATTGGGATCTATCTTAGCTAAACGGAATTCGATGTACGAATCGGCTGCAATGTTTTTAAAAGCTGGATGAATTGAAATTGTATCAGCCCGTTGCTTCCTGTAATCTTTGTTCATCCAATCTATAGCACCTAGAATCTGTTCATATGAAATATTTTCTTCACCGTAATTATGAACAACATGAAAAACAACCGGAATGACATATATTTCATCCGTTTTGGGATTGTTTTTTATAAAATCTTGCACAAATTCATCCAGTTTTTGTCTCTCAATTAGTATCTCTGGATTTTTTGCAATTATCTCACGATATTTTTCGTCAGTAGCACATTTCCATGTTGTATCATTCTGAGCAAAAACAGATAAAGTAAATATTATATAGACTGACAAACAAATTATTCTTTTCATACAATAAATTTAATACAGCAAATAAACAAATTTTGCATCTGTTTAGTTGCACCAAATTCCAATATTATTTAACAATTAACTTTTTAGTATTTAACAGATAGTCCGAATAAATATTAATCAAATAAACGCCTGGCTTCAAATTGTGTATATCCAACTGTGAATTTCTACTTTGGTTTAAAGAAGAATATACTCTTTCACCTAAGATATTGACTATTTCTACTTTATAACTATCTAAATCTGTCTCTATGAAAACTAGCCCTGAAGCTGGATTCGGATAGATATTTAATGTATTGTTCCCAAAATAGTCATTTGTATTCACTGGATGTAAAACGGTAAGGGTAACTGGAAGTATAACAGTATCCAAAGTTGTAAAAACTTTAAGATTGCATGTATAAGTTCCTGGATCCAAATCCCAGCTACTGAAATCCAAAACTATATCGTCCTGCTGACCAATACCAACATTTCCACTTAAGGTTTCTGTGGTCAGCCAGTGAATTCTAGGCCCAAAGTTTTGAATAATAATGGAATCACTAACATTATGTGGCTCTGCACCATAAACTTCGCCATGCAAAGTATAATATATTTTCAGATGGCCTTCAAAGTCTTCGTTAATGTGTCCATTTACTGTAGCTGTGGCAGTTTCGTTTACATGAATCACACCCCAACTATCAGGCTGCTGACCGAACCAGTGAAAACTTCCACCGTTACCCGGAACACCCGAGTCCAAAAGCAAGGTATCTTCACTCTGATCATAAAAGTCTGTAAGTGAATCGATTACAAATCCTTCAGGGAATACCATTGTTATTTCCTTTATATATTCGCTGTCGGGGGATGTGTTAAGAGCTGTAAAGTCCCACTCAACCGTATCACCAGCATAAAAACTTACAGCATCCGTGGTCATTGTTGATCCGGTAATATTTCTTAAGTTTCTTAACCATGGCGCATCACTTTGAATAGCTACAGAATAGCCAATAATTCCTCCACCAAGGTTCGCAATATGCAAAGTATCAGAGTCAGTTTCATCAGGGTACATGGTCTTAGTTATTTCAGTCTGATCGATTTGTAATATTGGATCTGTATCATAAATCGATGGAAATTCAATAAAGTCGATCCAAGCACAATCACTTGCAGTATTAACAGATACATCTTTTGAATATACCCATTTGAAATTTCTAACTCCTGCAGCTACTGAATATGATTCCAAAGCCCAGTCTACTTCGCCAGACCAAGAACCTTTTTCAGTGCCATCAACATAAAATTTCAAAAAATCATAATTAGCTTCGGATGACACTTTTCTATAAAAACTAATCGTACCCGGTGAAATTACCTGTAACTCGATTTCAAGACTTGAATTCTGCTCATGTGTAATTGTTCCAGATTTAAGACAATATGTACCTTCGTAAGGTAATTCTGTAGTAATAAACCATGGTTGAGTTCCTCCAGTACTCCAATTGTAGGTATCAAAAGTGTTTGATTCCCAAGTTTCGAGTATCTGACCAACACTGATATAACCTGTTATGTCTTTTTCGTAATCGTTAGCACCTGTAACATGGAAATTTAAAATAGCCACGTGTCCTGGTAAGCAATCTGCATGAGCAGTAAAATTAAAATATGCATTACCAATTCCAGCCGGATTTAAATCAGCAGGCTCATCGTAATTATCATTTATAGTTAGAAATGGATCTGTGCTAGTTACCGTAACTGTAATATCAGTTAATGCTGAGCCGCCATCATTACTAAAAACGTAATAGACATCGCTGGTTTCACCAATATCAAGTCTGTTATTGTCAGCATCATCAACAAAATTCTCTTCAATTTCAATATCAGCAGTATAAACTGGATAAACAATGTCGAACTCCCATGTGTTTTCGGTAGCCTCTGCGGTTAAATGCAACGTGATTTCTTGCTCATTATAAAAATTAAAATTAGGACCGAAAACAAAAGCAGATGCATATTCTATTTCCTGAAGTGAATTTAAAGTACCAACATTCTGTATGCCATCAGTAATCGTAACATCAGGATTATTACAAGTCAATGTTAATACAAGATTATTTATAGTTCCTGCGGTAGCATTTCTTAAATCAAGATTCATATTTACAGTTTCGCCCCATTCGATATCCAAATTGTTTGGAGTTGTAATGTCGTAGCCTATTATCAAACCATCCGTAGAAATTGGAATTGTCTTTCTGTCTACAATCCCTTTAGCGTCTGTTACTTTAAAATTTAAAGGATAAGCCAAAAGTTCTTCAGTAGGAGTTCCACTCAGCATTCCACTTTCGCTCAAAGTAAAAATCTCAGGTGCAAACATCTGCGTAAATGTATAACCTATTGAAGAAATAGTGGTGGTAGCCCCCGAATATGGGGTTACCAAAAAATCAGACAAGTTTCCATAAGAAACTCCTGAACTCCATACTTGATTATTTAACGGAGTACAATTATTGTAATAAATGGTGATATTTCCATTACTTTCTAGTTTTAGTGACACGTCTATATTTGTACCAGTCCACCTTATTATGTAGTAGTCACTGCCTGCACTGTAAAATGTGCTACAGGTGGTAGTTGAATAAAATGCTGCAATACTCTTTCTATGCATAAACTGAACAGAAAATGTGCTCAATTCATTATTATTGTTATATGGTAATGTAAAGGTTTCACCTGAGAAATCAATTAGTCCAGTATTTGTTAAATAAAAATGATTAAAAGTTTCTCCGTAATATGGAAAATCAAAAGGAAGGTTTATTAATGTTCCGCTTAACGCTGTTGTGGCAAGAGGAATAGCTGTTGTAGTTTCGGTCATGATATAGTCGTTGTCAAACTCCCATCTGTATGGCGCGTCACCACCAGTTGCTTCCATCTGATGTGAATACTCATGATATACATTTGCTGTAGGTAAAACATCTGTTGTAATTTCTGGCTTGTCAAATACTGGTGTATGATTTACTGATACAGTCGTAACTGCATTTTGTCCAATTGGCACATCCACATCTGTTGATGTAAATTCAACTGGACTTCCTGAAGAATAGTTAATTACTGAAAAATTGCGTATAAAGCCAGATCCCCAACCGGCATCATCGCTTTCGTGTACCTGAAAGAAAAACTTTACAGGAGTGCCTGATGGGATAACATTTAAAAATGGTGTAATATCTAAGCCAAGTTCAATCTCGCGAGAGGCTTCATCAGTTCCTCCTTGCATACCATACTCTGCTCCTTGATAATCAACAATTGGAAATGTCATATAATAATCCGGTTCTGTTGCTGACAAATTAGTGCTAAATCCTGCTAAAATCTTAATTCGATCGCGATTAGTGTAATAAATTCCAACTTTTGCTGTCAGCATTGGTGAATAATCTTTTATTGCGTAAAGAACATTCACAGTATTATTCCAAATTCCTCCAGAAGATGAACTTAATGCTAATGTTCTGTACATCATCCATCCATTGTAGGCTCCTCCATATGTATTACACATTTTAAAACCACCGATTTCCCAATCTCTTACATCAATAATGTCGTCATCATTTAAGTCAATATCATTTGTGTATAGGCCATCACCGTTGTAATCCCACCTTATTGAATCGTTATATCCTGTGATTGTCATTCCATGATTAGGACTTGCACCCCAACTAGTAATGACTTTTTCGCCTGCATGTTCTGTTCCTGCAGGTAAATTTGTTGCAGGGTTCTGATATTGCGAATAAAAGAATCCAATGCCACCAACATCAGATCCTTCGAGATGGTCATTCAACCAGTTTTTTAGAGTCAAAATACCTTCTTCTGTATTACACTTGATTGCATAGGCACTACTAATACGATTGTGCATGCCCTCATAATAAGCGTCATAACCTGTCATGAATCTAGTTGCTCCGCCGAAATCATGTGTGCCTCCATAAGTTTGCATGTTTGGGGAACCAACATTTTTTAGTAAAATTAAACTGTGGTAATAGCTGGCACCATGGTACCCTTCACCACCACTTTCCCAATTCCAAGCAAAATGTGTCGGATACTTATTTTGAACCAAACTTCCGTCTAATCCTCTGACACGATTTATCTCATATGTAAATCCATTAGCAACACATGCTGCTTGTCCACAGCACAATCCAGACTGATTAAAAAGTCCAGAATAACAAGTTTGAGTAGTATTATCAACTTCGTAAGGAATGGACTTGTTTTTGTATGATGCAGGTAATTCTAACTCTGGCAGACTACTTAGTTCCAACTGCTGTTTGGACGAAAGTTTTGTAAGTTCAGGTTGTAATGACTTCTCTGTTACTTGAGAAAAAACGAAAACCACATTTAAGAAAAGTAAAAAAAACAGAAAACTGCGTTTCATAAAAATAGAATTAGATTTTTAATAAATTTTTTGTTGTTTTTGTGCCATTTAAATTAACTACCAAAATATACATTCCTGATTTATAATTTGTAAAATCAACTTGAGTATTTGTATTTGTTGAGATAGAAAAATCATCCAACAATCGCCCTGTGCAATCAAATACTTCAACAATAGCATTTGCATCGCTGTCCGAATTTACTAGGATGTCAACTATATTTAAAACAGGATTTGGAAAAACAATTATGCTATTACCATCCTTTATTTCGTCTTCGATATTAGTGCTTAATAAATAATCAACTGTATTACTTATGCCGTTTGCATCAGTTATTTTAACTTTGAAAGGATAATTAGTAAATTCGCCGAGAGTCCCATACAAAACGCCATCAGAACTAATAGATAGTCCAGTAGGTACAGGATATGGTGAAATTTTAATCTTTGTGTTTTTTGCCGGAACCTCATCCTGCCAACAAATAATGTTATCACTTTGGTTTCCAAATGATACGCCACCTATATTTGAGAATAGATTACGCAAATATGTATCGCCATAATAAAACTCAATATCTCCATTCGGCATCAGATTACATCCGAAATCAGCAACTGTCCAAGGTTCAACATATTGGTCTGCACATTGCCATCTTATTTTAACAGTATCCGATGTTGCACTATACCAAATTCCATTTCCTTCATCATAATCATTTACCATGCTAAACCTAGCCAACGGTGCAATGACCTTTTCGTTAATAAAAAATGGATATAAATGTTCGCGAAATTGGGTCCAAACTGAGGTAGATGAAAATGGAAATACATATCCGTCGGTATGAATTTTTAATTCATTACTTGATTTACCATCAAATGGAAAATTGAAAGGTATAGACTGGGTAACCGCTCCATTAAAGTAAGAATTAGGAGTTAACTTCTCTCCTGTGAAATAATCAAATGCAACATTGCTGGTTGAAACTTCATAATAAGGTAATATTTCCCATTCATATGGAGCTGTTCCTCCCTCAAAATCTAATTCATACCAAGTTGACCCACTATTAGAAAACATAGGTAAACTTTCTGTGAGAATTTTTGGATTAGACACATTTGCAGCACATACACTTATTGGAATTACTGTTGATGAATTACTTTGCAACTCTACATTTGACAAACCTTCATATTCTATAGGAGTTGCTCCAGAATAGTCGATAACTGAACAGCTATTTATCCATCCGTCATAGGCACCTGATTCATCAAACTCATCAACAATTAGGAAAATCTTTGCACACGACTCTTCATTAAAATACTCAAGTAATGACGTGATATCGAGCCCTGCTTCCAGAGTTTTGTCGTTTTCTGTAATCCCACCTTGCATATATTTATTACCACCTTGATAATTGAATAATGGGAACTCTTTTAAATACTCATATGTAACAGCGTCTGGGTCTGAACTAATTCCTACCTTAATCTTTATTCTTTCACGCGAAGGATGTTTAATTTCAAACTTAATGGTTAGCAAAGGTTGATAATCAATTTTAGGAATTATTACATGCACAGTATTATTAAGGATCCCGCCATCTCCGTATTCGTCGGCCATAGCTTTATACATTATCCAGCAATATCCGTCTCCTTGCCATAAAGGGCCAAAACTCTCAGCCAGTTTAAATCCCCCTTTTTCCCAGTCTCTAACATCTACAACTCCATCATCATTAATATCTAAATTATTTGTGTATTCACCATCTCCATTGTAATCGTAACAAACATCGTCATTAAAGCCTACTATCGTGCGGGCATGAAGTGCATCATTTCCACATTTTGTAATAACATATGCCCCAGCTTCAGCAGTTCCAGATTCAAAAAATGTTGCGCCACCTTCGGCAATATTTGCAAGAAAAGTTGCCGTTCCACCAAAATTCTCACCTCCCCCATGGTTATATATCCACGATTTAAGTGTTAAAATACCCGCCTGAGTATTTACTTTTATTCCATAATAATCTTTTATTCTATTATGCATAGCATCATAGTAAAAATCATATCCTGAAATCCACTTAGAGCTATCTTTTGAAATATCAATACTACAATCAGAAAGTTTGGGAACTCCAAAATTTTTAATCATTTCCATTGTAATTACATAATTATCTCCGAACCATCCAGATCCACCATTTCCAAAATTCCATGGAAAATAAACAGAAAAACAGTTTTCGGGAACTTGAGAACTTAAATCTTTTATAAGATTTGTTTCATAAGACAACATGTAGTAAGAAGCTGCAGTTTGATTACAAACCCAATGAGTTTGTTGATATATTGGAGGCCAATGCTCAGATCCGGTAAGATCGACAGAATTTTGAAGATTTTTTTGATAATATTCCAATCCCTCATCAGTCAATGAAAAGTATCGGTCTTCAAGACTTAGAAATGATTGCGCACTAATAATATTGCACAACAAAAGAAAGCCAACAATTAAACCTTTTTTCATTAGTTTTTTTATGCAAGATAGTATATTTTTCGTTGAATAATAATAATTTTACACGTTTTAATACTAGAGCAACTTCATGGACTATAAATTACTATCAGATTACAGACCAACAGGCGATCAGCCAGAAGCAATCAGACAACTTACTGATGGTTCTCTCGCTGGATTAAAGCATCAAACACTGCTAGGAGTAACCGGTAGCGGCAAGACTTTCACTATTGCTAACGTTATCGCAAACTTAAATAGACCAGTTCTTGTATTAAGTCACAATAAAACTTTGGCGGCTCAACTTTATTCTGAATTCAAAGAGTTTTTTCCTGAAAATGCTGTAGAGTATTTTGTTTCATATTATGACTATTATCAACCTGAGGCATATATGCCAGTAACTGACACTTACATTGAAAAAGATTTGGCGATAAATGATGAAATCGAGAAACTTCGACTTAGTACGACCTCAGCACTTTTATCCGGACGGCGTGATGTAATAGTTGTAAGTTCCGTATCTTGTATTTACGGCATTGGAAATCCAGAAGATTTCCACATAAACACTCTAGAAATTAGTGTTGGAGACAAATATGGCAGAGATATTTTATTGAGGCATTTGGTAGATTCACTTTATTTCCGATCTGACATTGAATTTAAAAGAGGAAGTTTCAGGGTTAAGGGAGATACTGTTGATGTTTTTCTTGCCTATCACGATATTGCTGTAAGAATAATTTTTTGGGATGACGAAGTAGAGGAAATTTTCACTTTTGAACCTTTCGGTGGGACAAAAATAGAATCTCTGCACACAGCTAAAATTTATCCAGCAAATATTTTTGTTACGACAAAAGAAAGAATCAAGCAAGCAATAATTCTGATACAAGATGACATGATGGCTCAGGTTGAGTATTTCAATAGCATTGGCAAGCCACTAGAAGCGAAAAGAATTAAAGAGCGAACCACTTATGATCTGGAAATGATACGCGAACTTGGCCACTGCAGTGGAATTGAAAACTATTCTAGATATTTTGATGGCCGAAATCCAGGCACACGTCCGTTTTGTTTGATTGATTACTTCCCAGATGATTTTATTACAATTATTGACGAAAGCCATGTCACCATTTCTCAAATTGGGGCAATGTATGGCGGAGATAGATCAAGAAAAGAAAATCTCGTTAATTTTGGGTTTAGATTACCAGCTGCAATAGATAACAGACCTCTTAAATTTGCAGAGTTTGAATCTCTTATGAATCAGACTATTTATGTAAGCGCTACTCCTGCAGATTATGAACTTAACAAGTGTGAGGGTGTAATCGTTGAGCAAGTAATAAGGCCTACTGGATTACTAGATCCAATGATTGAGGTAAGAAGTTCGCTAAATCAAATTGATGATTTAATGCATGAAATTAACATCAGGGCTGAAAAAGACGAAAGAGTACTTGTTACCACACTTACAAAACGCATGGCAGAAGAACTTACTAAGTATTTAACAAAGTTTCACGTCAGATGCCGATATATTCATTCTGATGTTGAGACTTTGGAACGAGTACGAATTCTATCTGAACTACGATCAGGAATGTTTGATGTGTTAGTTGGAGTAAATCTTCTCAGAGAAGGTTTGGACCTACCAGAGGTTTCATTAGTCGCAATAATTGATGCAGATAAAGAAGGGTTTTTGCGTTCTGAAAGGTCGTTAACTCAGACATCGGGTCGTGCTGCTCGACACATAAATGGTAAAGTAATTATGTATGCTGATAAAATCACTAATTCAATGAAGCGTACAATTGACGAAACCAACCGCAGAAGAATTAAACAATTAAAATATAACGAAGAACATAATATTACTCCGACTCAAATTATTAAAGCCCAGCGCGACATAATTGGCAAAAAGAGAGAATTAGTCTACGATGATTACAGTGTTGACCTTGAAAAATCAATCGCCGCAGATCCTATTGTAAAGTACATGAGTGCTGAAGCTCTTGAAAAAGCATTAAAAAACACTAAAAAACAAATGGAAGCTGCAGCTGCTAAACTTGATTTTATTGAAGCCGCAAGACTCAGAGATGAAATGTATGCTTACGACAAACTTCTTAAAACTAGAAGCAAAGGATAGAGTGTAAAAGCTCCAAATAACAAAAAACAAGTTCCAAAATAGATTGCCTTTTTTGGAACTTTTTTGTTATTTGGAGCTTGAAATTTGTTTTTTACAAAAAAAAAGAGGCTTCTTAAAAATAAGCCTCTTTAATTTTATGTTTTAATGAAATTATTTCATCAAATTGATTTTGTGTGTAGAAACTTCGTTACCATTAACAACTCTTACGAAATAAGTTCCGTTAGCATAGTCGTTCATGTTAACAGTGTTAACCATATTTGCATTTTCAATGCTTTCAACAACCTGTCCCATCATGTTAAGGATCTGAATATTTGAACCTTCAACGTTTTCAATATTTAATAATCCATAAGTTGGATTTGGGTAGATATTGATTTCTTTTTGAGCTTCAGGAGTTTGGTTACCAGTAATAGTATAACCATTAAAATTAACATGAATATTGAGACCACCACGGCTCCAATTTGAAATTGAAATCCAAGTGTTTGCATTGGTACCTGTTGTTAAATACCATTTTGTTCCCCATGAACTTACTGGAACAGTTGGGTCATAGCCAATCCAAATATTGTTATCTTCACCATAATAATAGAATTCAATAGCTGCCATCAAAGTTTTTGATTCATACCCTTCGTCATAAACAACATATACATCGTCAGAGAAAGTCATATTTAACCAGCCACCGATATTCTCTTCGGTAAGGTCAACTAAAGAAGAACTTCCTACTGCAACCCATGTTGAAGATCCTTCATCATACTGCATAATATGTCCAATAATTTGAGTGCCAGGAGTTGTATTTTCATTGACAAATACATCCATAGAAGTAATCTGACCTTCGAACAAGAATAAGAAATCTGTTCCAAACATTTCGCCATCCAAACCACCATCTAACCAATTGCCTGGTCCTGTGTATGCAGTAGATTTGTCAATATCACGTCCAAAGTAATTTTCATTTATAATGAAATAAGTTGTATCAGAGTTATTTGTTAGATTTGCATCTTCCTGTCCAGGAACAATTACAGTATAAGCAACTGTATATTTACCCAACATTGGAGATGCACCAAGAGCAAAATCAGTTTCTATTAAGTCAACTGTATCAATACCAGCAGTTGGTACCTCAACACCAGCTACAGTAGTTGTAAAAATTTCAACCATATCAGGATCAAAAACTTGAACTTTTACATCAGGAGTAACAGGAAAATTTCCTTGATTTTTGAGAGCAACATTAAACCATGATAATGCACCTGCGTAGTCATATTGAATAACTGGGATATTTCCATAATGGGAACTGATGTGATAGTAGCTTTCGCTTCCAGCAACAGTATAATCTTCATATTGGTAGAAGTTCATTCTAGCGTGGATATACTTAAGATCGTAATCAGGATTATCAGTAATAGAAATATCGTCTATCTGCCAACCGTAACCGTAACCACTCATTGTAGTTCCAGAAGTTGTCCATCTGAATCTGATTGAAACGTTTGCCTGATTAGCAATGTATGAGGTAGCTACCATTTCAAAATAGTCATCACCATAAGCATTACCTTCAACATCTGCATTAATTTGAACGGTTGTCCAATCTGTCCCACCGTTAGTACTAAAATCAATGTAAGACGCGTCACCATTAAATCCTTTATAATCCTGGTAGAAAGTTAATTTTGGATTTGCAACACCTGTTAGGTCAATACCATCAAACTGAATATAAGAATCACTTACCTGCATTGTATTTCCACCTAAACCAATCATATCAGAAATACCATCAATCCATGCGAAATTTGCTCCTGACTCTGAATAATCATGAACATATCTCCATGCCATGTAAATCCATAGTGGTGGAACCGGAACAGTGCCACCTTCATAATTTGCACTTGTAAATCCGTAGTCTGGAGTAGTGTCAGAAACTGCCCAGGTTTTTGTTCCTGTGATAGAACCTAATGTCCATACTGCTGGATCTTCTTCGAATGTCACCTGCCAAACAGGAACAGCTCTTGAGTCGCTGATTACTTCAGCTTTTTGTACTTGTTTGCCTGCTTCAGGTGCATAACTCATACTTACCTGAGCCATTGCATAAGAAGTCATCGCAACTAAAGCAACTAAAATTGTAAATTTTCTCATAACTTTTAAATTTAAATTAACATTTATTTGATTCTCGATTAATAAACTTGTACCACAAAAATATATTTTTTTTTAATGTTTTCACATTTTTTTAACATTTTCTTTGTGATTCAAATCTAATAACTCTTTATTGCGTAAAAAGGTTGCATGGGCTGTTGTTTTTGCAATAAAAATACCAGTAGCACCATCTAAAAATCCAAGTTTTAAAATATAAACTGAAAAAAATCTGAAAATCGGAGCTAAAAAAAGTTTAATTCTGCTGGATTTTATTCCATTTTTATAATCCTTTTTAGCATTTAAAAAACTAAACTTTTCTGCTTGTTTTATATGCTGTTCTTTTGTCTTATACGTGTAATGTAAAAGATCACCTTTAAGCTGTGAAACCTGCATTTTTTCGGAAAACTCTATATACTCATGTATTTCCCCTGTCCATTTTCCATACTTGCGATTCCATATTCGAATTTTTCTGTCAGGATACCAACCGCCATGACGCACTGGTTTTCCACAGTGATGATTTAACCTGTTCATTGAAAATGCTCTGTTATCATTTTCAAAATTAAGTCCTACCAAAGATTCTTTTAAGGTATCCGACAAGCTTTCATCAGCATCTATTGAAAAGATGTAATCATATTTTGCTAATGTATTTCCAAAGTTTTTCTGTGCACTATAGTCTACAAATTTATTAACAACCCATCTCACATTATGTGAAGCACAAATTTCAGCTGTTTTATCTTCTGAACCAGAATCCACCACAATAATATCGTCAGTTAGGCCAATAAGAGAATCGAGGCACCTTCCGATATTTTCCTCTTCGTTATAAGTTATTATTACTACGCTGAAATTATTCATTAGGAGATTTTGTCCTGCAAAGATAAAAAAAGACTATTGACACAAGACACTTGAATTAGAAAAATTTTGAAATTGGCCCTTATTGAGAGACTAACGATTAAATATTTATAACTAAAAGCATTTACGGTAAAAAATCAATCTTGAACAGTTGTATTTCAACTTAAAACCAGTCATTTTTTATTTTTTTTTTACATCTTAATTATATAACTTTGGGAAATTTTATTTTTTGCAAATATTTTAAATTCTGTATATATGAAGAAAATTATTTCGATGGATGAAGCCGTTTCAAAAATCAATGACGGAATGACGATTATGATTGGAGGATTTATGGCTGCCGGCACTCCGAACTCTATGATGGCTGCATTGGTAAAAAAAGGCGTTAAAGATTTAACCATAATTTGCAATGACACTGCTTTTGCAGATAAAGGAATTGGCTTACTAATTTCGAAC
>Ga0209373_10003214_pt1 | contig 15406 bp, 11 predicted proteins | sample Higcelweek5metaG_FD_187173 | JGI IMG/M metagenome (GOLD analysis project Ga0209373, IMG submission 187173) | Freshwater pond sediment microbial communities from the University of Edinburgh, under environmental carbon perturbations - High... | ecosystem: Environmental > Aquatic > Freshwater >...
CCACCGCCGCCTGGGACTTCTGGTCGCTCAGCCCCGAGAGCCTCCATCAGGTCACCATCCTCATGTCCGACCGCGGCCTGCCCGTCGGCGTGCGCCACATCAACGGCTACGGCAGCCACACCTACAGCTTCCTCAACACCGCCGGCAAGCGCTTCTGGGTGAAGTTCCACTTCAAGACCCTTCAGGGCATCCGCTTCTTCACCGACGCCGAGGCCGCCGCCATCGTCGCCAAGGACCGCGAGTCCTCCCAACGCGACCTCTTCGAAGCCATCGAGCGCGGCGACTTCCCCAAGTGGCGTTTCTGCATCCAGATCATGCCCGAGAAGGACGCCGAGACCTACCGCTGGAACCCCTTCGATCTCACCAAGGTCTGGTCGCACAAGGACTACCCGCTCATCGACGTCGGTATCCTCGAACTGAACCGCAACCCCGAGAACTACTTCGCCGAGATCGAGCAGTCCTGCTTCAGCCCCTCCAACATCGTCCCCGGCATCGGTTTCTCCCCCGACAAGATGCTCCAAGGCCGCATCTTCTCCTATGCCGACGCCCACCGCTATCGCGTCGGCACCCACTACGAAATGCTCCCCGTCAACCGCCCGAAGGCAGCCGTCCATCACTACCACGCCGACGGCCCCATGCGCTTCGACGCCCCAAAGAGCACCGACGCCTACTACGAGCCCAACAGCTTCGGCGGCCCCGCGCAGGACGCCCGCTTCGCCGAGCCGCCCCTGCGCATCTCCGGCGACGCCGACCGCTACAACCACCGCGACGGCAACGACGACTTCACCCAGGCCGGCGATCTCTTCCGCCTCATGAAGCCCGACGAGCAGCAACGCCTCTTCGCCAACATCGCCGCCTCCATGTCCGGCGTGCCCGAGGCGATCGTCCGCCACCAACTCGCGCACTTCACCAAGGCCGATCCGCGCTACGGCGCCGGTGTCGCCGCCGCACTGGGACTGAAGCTGTGACTCCCGAATCCTAGCTCATCGTTTGCCGGTGGACCCGCTTGCCCCCAAGCGGGTCGAAGCCATCGCCCACGCCATGTCCGCCCCCGAGCCATCCGCCACCGCCGAGCCCGCACTCACGCCTGCCGAGGAGCAGCGTTACGCGGAGTTGCAGCTCATGGCGCTCGACTTCGCCCGCAACGGCGAGACGGAGACACTCGTCTCCATGCTGCGCTCCGGCCTCGCGCCCAACCTCGCCGACCACAAGGGCAACACCCTCCTCATGCTCGCCGCCTACCACGGCCAGCACACCACCGCTCAGGCACTCCTCGACTTCGGCGCCGAGATCGACCGCCCCAACGACCACGGGCAGACGCCCCTCGGCGGCGTCGCCTTCAAGGGAGACATCCCGCTCGCCGAACTGCTCCTCGCCCACGGCGCCGCCCTCGAGGCCGACAACGGCATGGGGATGACGCCCCTGATGTTCGCCGCGATGTTCGGCCGCCACGAGATGGTCGAACTGCTCCGCCGCCGCGGCGCCTCGTTACGCCGTCGCACCCGTTTTGGACTCTCCGCCGCATTTCTCGTCCGCCTCGCCCGCGCGCTCCACCGTCTGCGCACGCTCTTCCGCGCCCGCAGCCGCGCCTCCGTCCAGACGACCTGAGCAGTCGTTGTCCCAGGTAGGACGAGGCGTCCCCGCCGAGCCTGCACAGCCGCAGGGGCGCTGTCATGCAGCACCCGCTTACTCTTCCGCAAAACACCCGAGGCGGAGCCGATCGCCGGCTCCGCCTCGTCGTTTTGGTAAACCGGCTCCAATCCCAGCCCAGCACCGGCTCGGCGGCTCGCCGCGTCGGATACATGCAGCACCGACACATCCGGCTCAGTTCGTCGCGACAGTTTCCAGCGCCTTCAGCCCCTCCTTCGCCGGCGCGAAGTCCGGACTGATGCCCAGCGCGGCCTCGAAGGCGGACTTCGCTTCGGCCTTCCGACCTGCCTTCGCAAGCGCCGCACCGAGCTGCGCATGCAGCCACGGATTCTTCGGCTGCACGACCAGCGCGGCGCGGTAGCAGAGTGCGGCCTCGGCCCACATTTCCTGCCGCTCGCGGATCTGGGCTCGGAGCACCGCCCCGTTGTACGCATCCAGTTTCTCAACCTGCAACGCGTACTCCTCCGCCTTCTCGTAGCTGCCACCGGCGATGGCGGGCGAGTAGAGGTAGTAGTTCGCCAGCCCGATCAGCCCGGGCACATGGTTGGGATCGAGCTCCACCGAGCGTTTGAAGGCACGCAACATCCTCGGGGCAACAAAGCCCTGCTGCATGAAAGCCAGCTCGCCGATCCGAGCCCCGAGCGCGCGGCCCAGCAGCGACTGCAGCCCGGCGCTGTCCGGCGCAGCTTCGACCGCGCGCTCGGCGAGAGTGACAGCCTCCTTGTTTCGCTTCTGCTCCAGCCGCCGGAGCGCCAGCTGCGCGCATGCTTCCACATCGGTCGGTACCGTCGCCGCGAGCGTCTCCAGCGCCGGTTCCGCCCTCTCCCACTTTCCGGCGCGTGCCTCGACGAGCGCCGTGGCACGGTCGAGCGTATCGGGTGTCTGGGCCTGCAGGCCGGCGACGGTCATGAGCACGAGGACGCCGAACGTCCGGATGAGTGAATCGGTTTTCATGGATTGAATTGTCTTGGTGGGCGGCGCTCCGTCGCCGCCGGGATCGAGTAACCGCACCGACGGAGCGGCGCTCTCCACAGGGGATGGAGCGGGATCGGAAATTCAGCTCTGCCGCAGCGCCGTCGCCGGCGGAATCAGCGCCGCGCGCCATGTCGGCCACGCCGCGGCTACCAGCGCGGCCAACGCGAGCGCCGCGCCTACGCCGAGTAGCAGCATCGGGTCATGCGTGCCCACGCCCGGGATGCGGTTGCGCAACGCACCGCCCAATGCCCATGCGCCCGCACCGCCCACCACGAGCCCGACGGCCAGCAGTCGCCCGGTCTCACCAACCATCTGCGTAACCACACGCACCGGCGTCGCTCCGAGCGCAAGCCGCAGGCCGAACTCCCGCGTACGCTGCGCCACCGCAAACGCCAGGTTCGCGTACACGCCGAACAGCGTGAGTGCGAACGCCAGCGCGCCGAGCACGCCGAACAGCCGCGACGCCATCCGCGCCGAAAGAGCCGTCCCTGCGATCGACTCTTCGAGAGTGCGGAACTCCGTCGGCAATCCCGGATCGGCCTTCGCCAACGCCGCGCGCAGCGCCGCTAACGGAGCGGCTCGCCCGTCGCGCACCCGCACCAGCAGCGTAGTGAAAAACCACGGTGCCTGCCGCTGCGGCACGTAGTATTGCGGCGGCGGCGCATCGCTGAGGTTCTCCTGGCGTACGTCGCGCACGATGCCGACGACCTCGTGCTCGCTCTGCGACAGCCACGGCACGAGGTGCAGCCGCACACCGAGCGCGTTGCCGCCGGGAGCAAGCCGCCGCGCCAGCGCCTCGTTCACCACGAGCACCGGCTTGCCACGCTCGTCGTCGCTCGGTGTGAGATGCCTCCCTGCGACCAGACGCAAGCCAATGGTATCGAAGAAGCCGGGCGTAACCGGATTGTAGACCGCCTCGTTGCCCGCAGCATTCTCGGCCGGCTCACCCACTACCGTGTACGGAAACCGCAGGGTGATTCCGGCGAGCGGCGAGCTGGCATCGACCGCAGCCGCCTCGACACCCGGGACCTCGCGCGCGGCGTCGACCAGCCGTTCGTAATAGCGGGCAAGATCGAGCGGAGTCTCGTACTGCGAGGGCGAAGGCGCCGCGTAGAGCAGAAAGACGTTGGCCGGCCGGAAACCCGGATCGACCGCCTGCATCCGGCTCAGGCTGCGCCCGAGCAACGCCGCGCCGGCGAGGACGACAAACGTCAGCGCCACCTGCACGACGACAAGCCCGCGCTGTAACCGCCGCATGCCCACGCTCGCCCCGGTGCGCGCGCCGTTCTCCTTCATCGTCGCGCCGATCTCCGCGCGCGCCGCCTGCCACGCCGGCAGAGCGCCTGCGAGCAGCCCGGCCGCGAGCGAGACGCCCACCGCCACGAGCAACACCCCGCCGTCGATACTCACTTCATGGGCACGAGGCACGAGGAACGGCGGCAGCTTGTTCACGACGAGTTTCACCACCGCCGCGGCGACAGCCACACCGAGCACGCCACCGGCGAGACCGAGCGTGGCGTTCTCGATCAGGACCTGCGCGAGCAGGCGTCGCGCGCTCGCACCGAGCGCCTGCCGCACCGCCATCTCGCCGATCCGGCGCAGCCCACGGGCCAGCAGGAGATTCGCCAGATTGCTGCACGCCACGAGCAGCAGCAATCCGGTGGCCGCAAGCAACAGCAGCAGTCCGCGGCTCAGCCCGGCCACGCGCAACTCGCGCAACGGACTCGCGCGCAACGTCCAGTTGCGGTTGGTATCCGGGAACTGGCGCGCAAGGTCGGCGGCGATCGCCTCGACCTCGGCCTGCACCCGCGGTGCGCTTGAGCCGGGCTTGAGCCGCCCGATCGCCACCCAGTAGCGCGAGTCGCGGGCGAAATACTCCGGCGACTCCGAGGGGAACGGCAGCCAGACATCGACGAACGCCGGCTCGCGCACCGCCTCCGGCATCACGCCGAGGATCGTGCACAGCTGCTCGTTGAGCGTGATCGTGCGCCCCACCACCGCCGGATCGGCGTTGAAGCGGCGCTTCCATGCCCCATGGCTGAGCACCGCGCCGCGCGCCGCACTCATCGAGAATTCCGTCGGGGCAAAAACGCGACCGAGCGACGGCGTCACACCGAGCGTGCCGAAAAAGTCCGGCGTCACGAGCGCGGTCGCGAGTTGCACCGACTGTTCGCCGGGACGTTTCCACGTGGAGAATTCCGGGCGGTAGGCGCCGAACGAAGCGAGCGACTGCACTCGCTCGTGCAGATCGCGGAAATCCGCCGCCGACATCCCCGGCTGCACGATCGACTTGGCCAGGTTCACCGACTGGAAGCCCACGAGTTCCGCCGGCCGCGCGAACGGCAGCGGGCGCAGAAGGATGCCGTTGACGACCGAGTACACAAGCGTCACCGACGCCGACGCCGGCGGCGAGCAACCCTATGGCGAGCAGGGCGAACCCCGGAACACGTCGCAGGTGGCGCAGTGCCATGCGCAGTTCGGAGAAGAGATCGGTGGGTGACATGCCACCAGCGTCGCAGAAACGGCGGCGGCGCGCATGTGGCGGAGGTCACGGTGCGAGGTCATGGCGAGCGTGACTTGGCCATCGATCCAGGGTTTCGGATTTGGCGTTGAGTCCCCGATAAATACTCAGACCCACTGCAGGCAAAGGCCCCGGGAGACTCAACCGCGATCAATCGACGAGCGATGCCGGCCTGTCGTGGCCTCCCAGAAATTTTCCGAACCAGTCTAGAATCATCCGGTTGGTTTCCTGCGTGTGCCTCGTCAACCCGTGATCGCCGGACTCGAAGAGTACAAAACGGAAGGGGCAGCCGACCCGGTGGAGTAGCATAGCCATTTCCAAAGCTTCCGCCGCGTCGCACCGCTTGTCTTCACTGCCATGCAGCAGGAGCAAGGGCGTCGTCTTGCATAGCTTCTCGGGCCAATCCTGCGCCGAGCGAGCACTGAGCTCGGCCTCTTTGTGTTCCGCATAGCCGGGGACACTTCGTTTCAACAAGCGATCCATCTCCGGGCGATTGCCGATCTCCGTCGCAATGTCAGTCGGAGCCGAACCGACAACTGCCGCAGCGATGTGATCCGTATGAGCCAGCGCGAGAAACGTCATCATGCCGCCCCGACTCCAACCGAACATGCCAATGCGTTCCGCATCGGTATACGGCAGAGACGCGATTACCGGTAGTAGGTTGAGCACGTCGGCAATATCCGCACCGCCCATTTCGTCTTGGCCCTCGCTGCCGCCGCAACCGCGGTACTGGGAAGCCACCACGACGTAGCCGGCTCTGACCAGCCAGCCTACTCGCATCAGACTCCGCTCATCCAGACTCCCAATCTGACTGTTTCCGCCGTGATTGTAGATGATCACGGGTAACCGACCGGCAATGGCAGCGGCCGGCTTCAAGATGAAGCCCTCGATTTTCAACCCGTCGCTGCAGTATTCGATCCGCCGGCAGTCCACCGTCTCGGCAAATTCGCGAAACATCGCAGGCGGACAGGCCTTGCGCATCTCCGCTTCGATCGCCGACCATTGCTCCTGCATCAAGGCAGTCCGGTGTTTCATGGCGGCCAACCAAGCTTCATAGGTTTCGAAGGGAATGTTCTGCTGTTTCTTTTCTTTCAGGAAATTCTCCGGCGGATGTTTGGCACGGAAGGCGACCTCGTCGTAAACGAGCTGGCTCCGCATCTTCGCCACCCACTGCTCGTAACTGGAAAACGGGAATCCGTTTTCTTCCTTGATGATCGTCCCGTCGGCCTGAACCGGCAGCGCGATGGGTTCTCCGGCTGCAGCCCGAACAAGACAGGCGGCGAATGCGACGATGAATTGGAGCGATTTCATAGACATAAGGACCAGACATGATGGGGCCAAACACGCGGCAACAACTCTCGCGTCGCCGCGTCGTCATCCAACGCGGACGTTAGCGATCACCGACCCTCAACACACCTCAACCGACTGTTTGTAGGGCTCGCGGCCGGACCAAGAGATAGGCGAACAACGCCACGAAGTTGCCGAGCAGGACAAAGCAAGCCCAGAGCCACGCCGGTTCGCTGCGGGTGCGGGCGTCGAGATAAACCCACCAAACCAGAGCCAGCCAATAGATCGCCAGCCCGAACGGCACCAGTAGCAGCGGAATCAGGTAGCCGGGGCCGGGCAGACGATGATCGCCCGACGACGTGGAGTAGGCCACGCCGATGAAGCCGAGATCCACACCAGACTCGGCCCGAATCGGGCGCACCAGTTGCTGGAATACATCATTGTGCTCCCCTTCGCTCTGAATGGCCGAGGCCGTCAGCATCGCGATCCGCTGGCCGGCCGACAGGTAGCCTGCGGGCAACTCCGTCAGTATCCGGCGTGTTTCCACGGTGGCGTGTTGCTCAATTTGATCGCCGCGCGTGAACCTCGCGTTGGAGAAGAAGACAGCGCCGTCCGTTCCAACCCCCCACACATAGGCGACATGCGCCGAGCCGGCGAGACGGGCCAAGGCCTGCCGAAACGCGCCATCCTCGACAGAGGCCGGCCGCACGGACTGCACCTCGGCCACGGCCGATTCGACCATGGGACGGTTCGCGTCCGTCTCGCGAAGCGACTCATCTTTTTGTCGGTCTACCAGGACAAGAGAGACCACGGACACCGTCAAGGCGGCCACGGACACAAAGGGCAAACGACGTTTCATTCGATCAGGCATATTTCCTCCTCAAGATAATGATTACGCAAGCGACGGGCAGGCACAGATAGTTCAACGCCAGCAAGGCGGTCAGCGGCGCGAGCGCGGTCAGATCGATCGCCACAATGAAACCAAGGTGCGCCGCCAGCCATGCCCCACCGGCCAGCAACGCTGCACCGCTGAACGCCGCGAGCACCGTAGCCGGGAACTCCGCCGGGCGGGACCGCGAGCGGATTTGGGCGACGAGCCGTCGGCTCAGTTCCTCCCGGAGCCCTGGCGCCGGCCGCACGTCCGGCCCGATGCTGGCACGCAACAGGTGGGGCAGGTTCTGTTCGTAATGTGTTTCCTTATCGTTCATACATCCTCCCTCTGGATTCGGGTCAACGCCTCCCGCAACGCCGTCTTTGCCCGGGACAGCAAGGATTCGGTCGCCTTGTAGGTCCGTCCCAACCGAGTCGCCACTGTCTCGACTGAATCGCCGTCGGCATACCGTGCGATCAGCGCGTCGCGAGAGTCGGCCGGCAGTTCCGCCAGCGCTTCCACCACGCGGGCCCGGGTGGAGGCCTGGTTCAACATCGCGGCGGGCAACGCCCCGCCATCCATCAATTGCAGCAAGTCGTCCGGTGCCAGCATCGTCACCATATGCACCCGCCGTCCCGACCGGCGCCAGCGGTCCGCGATCTTGCGCCGCGCAATGCCGCACAACCAAGACAGCAGCCGGCTTTGACCCTGATAGGCCGGCAGCGCGCGAATGGCCGCAACCAACGTATCTTGCCAGATCTCCTCGGCATCGGACCGCGAGCCGTTGACGCGATGCAGGACAAAGGCGAAGACCAGATCGGCGTGCTGGGCGTAGAACTCCTCGAAGGCGTTGGTCTCGCCCTGCGTCACCCGCCGCGCCAGCCTCAGATCGTCTTGATAGTCGGTTTTCATTCATTGTCCCACGGCCCAGCCGTCATGCCGGATGGTTCCGTTGCCAATTAGTCGCATGGATAGGTGGAAATCCTTCGCACCGCTAGACAGATCACGCAAAAGCCATGGCCCCGAGCGCACCCATCACATCCACAGGCCTCGCGGGTCACAGGTATCCACTTTTATGACAATAAGCGAGCCGACGGATGCAAGGAAGACCTGATCCGGGCCTCGCCACCCGGGACGGCCCATTTCCTTCAGGGCGGAGCGCAGCGTGCGTTACCCCTGCGTCAGCACAAATCCGACACTTGCGGTGTGACTACGAGCGAACCAAGGTCCACCACTCCATCGATCCGGATACCCCAGCAAAGGGGCTCGGATCATCCGAGCCTAGCCCCCCCCTCTCAGATCAGCCCCAGCTCGCGCGCACGCAGTGCCGCCTGCGTACAATCGAGCGCGCCGAGTTTGCCGAGCACGTTGGTCATGTGGTTCTTCACCGTGCCCTCCGCGATGCCGAGCCGCGCCGCGATCTCCTTGTTCGAGAGACCGTCGCACAGGCACTGGAGCACGCCGAGTTCGCGTCCGGAGAGCGGCTCGGGCAGCGGCTGCACCGCGCGCTTCTCGCTGCGCCCGGCGATGCGGTTGAACTCCGCCATCAGCTTCGCCGTCACCGAAGGTTGGAGCACACTCTCGCCCGCGGCCACGGCACGGGTCGCCTCGACCAGCTTCTCCGAGGGCGACGCCTTCAGCAGGTAACCGGCGGCGCCGGCGCGGATCGCGGCAAAGACCTCCTCATCGTCCTCGAAGGTCGTCAGCACCAGCACACGCACCGTCGGCTGTGCGGCGAGGATACGCCGCGTGGCCTCGACTCCATTCAGGCGCGGCATGCGCAGATCCATCAGCACGATATCGGGCTTCAGCCGTGCGCAGGCCGCCACCGCCGCCTCGCCATCCCCGGCCTCGCCGACAAGATCCAGCTGCGAATTGAGCCCGAGCAGAGTTGGCCAGCCCTTCGCGAAAAAGCGCTTGGTCGTCGACCAGCAGGACGCGGATGCGTTTCATACCGGCACCTCCGCGCACACCCGAAAACCGACTTCCGGGCCGTTGTCGGCGGCCCTGTAGTCGAGGCGGACGACAACGCGTGCGGGGCCGGCGTGCTTGCGGACGTTGGTGAGCGCCTCCTGCACCGTGCGGAAGAGCGCCTGCTCGGCCGCCTCGGACAATTGCCGCGGCTCGCCGGCCGATTCGAAGGACACGGCCCCGCCGCTCTCGCGCACCAGCCCCTCCAGCGCGACGCGCAACAGCGGTCGCTCGGCCGGCTCGCGCAATGCGCCCACCGAGCGACGCACGTCGGCAAGGGCGGATCGGGCGGATTGCTCGGCCTTATCCAGCACCTCGCCGGCACGCTCGGGCTGAGCCGGCAGCAGTGCACGCGCCGCCTGGAGTTGAACGTCGACGACAGTGAGAAAATGCCCGAGCCCGTCGTGGATGTCGCGGGCGATGCGGTTGCGTTCCTGCGCGGCTGCCAGCGCGGCGGCGCGGCCGGCAGCGGCACGCAGTTCGTCGTTGGCCACCGCGAGTTCACCGGCCAGCCGCTCGGCCTTCTCGCGCGAAGTGTTGGCCCAGATCGCAAGCCCAGTGCAGCCGATGGTGAACAGCATCCCGACCCCCAGTCCCAAAACCGCCGATGCCACACCGTGCCACGGTGCGCCGAAGTACCGGAAAAACGCGGCCTGGATCGCTACGCAGAGAACCGCGATCAGCACCGCCCAAGGGAGACGGAGCACGGTTGTCGCCAAACTCACGATCGGCATCGCAAGGATCCACACCGTCTGGCGCGGGACCGGCAGGGCGTAAACCGCGGTGAAAAGAATCAGCTGCAGGGTGAAGTACGGCCACGCCCAGCACTGCGGCAGCAGCCGTTTTGCCCAGCCCACACCACGGTCCATCAGCACCCCGTAAAGAATCAAGGTGGCATAGAGCACAAAACTCACAGGTACCAGCGGGCGGAAAGAGATGTCGAACAGCACCGGCGCGAGCATCGATATCAACACAGCCACGATCGCCACGCGAAAGACCAGCATGACTTTGGGCGGGGGTTGAGCGTTTATCGCGCGAACACGTTGGCAAAGCGGCGGACGGCAGGCAACCGGCCGAAAGTCACGGTGCGCAGAATCGCGCCACGCCTCGCACCGGACGCAAGACGGCCGCGGACGAATCCGCGGCCGTAGATTCCCTGGGGTGCCCGTACGGGCGAATATCAGAAGCCCTGAAGCGTCTCGGGCGCGATGACCTTGTCGATGTCGAGCAGGGTCTTGATGGCGCCCTTCACCTTGGCCATGCCCATGAGATACGCGGTGTCGACCTTGGCGCCGAACTCCGGCGTCTCCTCGATTTCGGATTCGTTGAGGTTGATGACCTCCTCGACGGAATCGACGATCATGCCGAGCGTGATGTCATGGCCGCCGGTGACAACCCGCACCACGACGATACAGGTGCGCTCGGTGGCCTCGGCCGCTTCGAGACCGAACTTCAAACGCAGATCGATGACGGGGAGCACGCGTCCGCGAAGATTGATGACACCCTTCACGTAGGCCGGCATCTGCGGCACAGGCGTGATCTTCAGGAAGCGGATGATCTCACGGACCTTCAGCACATCGACTCCATAGGACTCGTTGCTGAGCGAAAAGGTGAGGTACTTGCCGGTGCGGTTCTTGGCCCGGACGGCAGTAGCGGCGGTGGCGTTGTCGGATTCCATGAGTTGAAAGGTTAGCGTGTCGCGAGCGAACTGGCGCCCTTTCCTAACGGTCTTCCCGTCCCGTTCTTTAGGCGAAAACGCCGACGCGTTCGCCCTGCACGCCAAGGGCCGGGTCTGGCCGAACCGCCTGCTCCCCCCTGTGCGCGGGTCATTCCGACCCGCCGTGACTTGAACTGGTGCCGAGGAGGGGAGTCGAACCCCTACGCCCTTGCGGGCGCTAGACCCTGAATCTAGTGCGTCTGCCAATTCCGCCACCTCGGCGTCAGGGAGACGCGGACGCTGGACACCGCCCGAGCCACCGGCAAGCGCTTTTTCCGCGCATTTTCGTTTCAGCCGGCCCGCGCCCGGCGCACAGGCCGCCGATCCCCTTCAGACGGTCTTCTTCAGCGATGCCTTGGCATGAATCCAATAGCGCGAAACCACCAGGTAGTTATGCCGCAGGTCGTAGCCGAACTCCGTATCGTTGATCTGGAGATTGATCGGCGCGTCCTTGGCGGCCTTCTGCGCGAGGAGCGTGTGCATCGCCTCGTAATCGCGGGTGACCAGGGACTTGGCCGCATTGAACGCATCCTCGATGCTGAAGTTGTCGCCCCAGCAATGCGATTTCTGCGATGCCGTACCCTCCTCGCGCGTCGTCAGAGTGAACTGGAACAACGAGTAGGTCTCAGGCGAAAGTTCCGGTAGTACGTTCATGTGTGGGGGCTGCACTTCGCTACGCCGCAATGCGAGGGGAATCCCCCATGCTTGTCGAGGGAAAGTTACCCGATTCTTCGGCAGCGGGCGCCGACACGGTGTCGAGGCGTGGAACGTGAAGCCATTGCCCTCGCCACAGCCGGGCATGGATCTCCAGCGCGTCTCCCGTGCCGTGCGGTGAAGCCCCGGGCGTGGCGCGGGCCTCCGTGCCTGCGGTATCCGGTTACGCCGACACGGAGACCGGCGCCACGCCGGGCGCACCGAAAAAAAGAGCCGGAGCTGTGAAGCCCCGGCTCTTGGCTGGCCGCACGGGCGGCCAACGGACTGTGCTAAGCGATCAGAACGTGAAGGTGTTCGTGAGCGTCCAGGTCATGCCTTCGCAGATGCGGTAGTTGGCGTAGTCGTAGGAACCGTCGGAGTTGAGCAGCGGCTGCACACTGATCGGCTTGAGGTGGGCCTTGCGGCCGATGTTCCGCAGGTTCAGCTGGATGTTCCAGTTGATCTTCGGGGTGAGCGCCCTGCTGTAGCCGATCCAGAAGTCGAAGTCGGACTCTCCCTCGCCGTAGACGGGCAGGTCGGGATCGAGGCTGGCCGTCGTGGTGTAGGTGCTGGAGATGTAATCCGAATCGGTGGAGTCGGTGATCAGATAGCCGATGACCGGCGCCTTCTGCCAGCGATAGCCGCCGCCGACGTTGAAGCCCTTCAGTTTACCATCGAAGAGCGTCTCGTCGAAGGTGTAGTTGACGATCGCGTTGAAGCGCCACGGAGACATTTCCGAGACCATCTTGCCGTTGGTCAGCACCTGGAACTGGTAGGGAGCCCAGATGTTGGTGAGGAAGCGCCGGCCGATCGTCTCGGTGTCGCCCGCCCACCAGAGCCGCATGTCGCCGGCATTGGTGAGGATCAGGCGATCATACAGATCCGTGATCGCGGCGACGAACTCGGGGGAGATCCGAGTCTGCGAGGCGAACGTGCGGGAGGCGTTGAGCGACACGCTCAGGCCCTTGAACGGCTGGGCGGTCAGCTCCATCTCGACACCGGTCGAGCGGGTGTCGCAGGTGCCGACCGGATAGGTGCCGCGGATACGGCCGCTGCCGGCGGCCTGGAGGTAGCCGATGGAGGAGGTGGCGGGGTTGAAGCCGTCGATGACGTTGCTCCAGTCGCTGCTGCTCCAAGCATTGGCGTCGACGGCGAAACCGTAGGCGTCGTACCAGTCCTGCCCCATGTTCATGTACGTGAACCAGTCGGTGATCGCCGCCTGCTCGGTCTGGACCAGCGGTATCGCCTGGTAGGCCGCGCTGGTCACGTCGTTACCCGCCCAAGGGGCGTTGACGGTGATCGTGCCGGCCGAGGTGTCGATGGTCTGGCCCTCGTAGGTCACACCGGCCCAGTCCCAAGTGTAGGGGGCCGAGTTGCCGAGCTCGCCGGCCAAGCCGGCGCGGGCGATCAGCGCATGGGCAGTGCCCCACACGGGGAGCAGATACAGGTAGTAGGTATTGCTTCCGAGGGTACCGTTCTGACCGGTGGTCGAGGCCATGTTGGCGTTCTTCACCGTCGTCTCGTACCAGGTCGTCTTCAGCTGCAGCTTGTCGTGCAGCGTGCTGAGCGTGAACCCGTACTCCTCGGTCTTGCCGGTGGCGTTCGGCAGGCGGGTGGCGTCGAAGCCGTAGCGGATCTCGGAGCGGGTGTTGTTGCCGTGGTTGTAGTGGAAGCTGAGGTCCGTGCCCAACGGCAGCTTGCCGCGGAGGGCCTTCGGCATGTGCAACACGACACCCCAACTGATGCTGTTGGCGTAGGCGACGTCCTCGTAGTCCGGGTTGTACTCGATGCTGTCGAAATCGAGCACCGAGCCGGTGGTGGAGTCGGTCGTGCCGTAGCCGGAATCGTTGGTGACCTTGTCGCGACGGAAACCCCAGGTCGGCACGATGGTGTCGTCCCAGAAGTAGCCCTGGTAGGTGAAGGCCTTGGACTCGATCTTGGTGCGAAGCTTCGAAGCCGAGGTGTAGAGCAGGTCGCGGTCGCCCTCGTCGGCGTTGAGGATGGTGAACGAGCCCGTCGTCCAGCCGGCGTAGTTGTCGGGATTCTTGTAGTTCGCGGCGCCGGTCGAGCTGGTCCAGGAGCCGTCCCAGACGCTGCCGCTCCAGCTGTAGCTGGCGTACGGGTTGGTCCAATCCGTGGCCGTAGCCACGGCGGTCGATGTGTATGTCGGATCCCAGTACTTCACGCTCACCGTGCCGGAGGGAGACTGGTCGCCGGTGATACCGCTCAGGTTGAGGTTGCTCGTGCCTGATGCGGAGCCGACGTAGCCCAGGTAGGTGATCCAGTCGAGCACGCGGGTGCCGTCGGTAAGCTTGGAGTAGGACGAGAGGCCGACGGCGTCGGTGTAGTCCGTACCGAGCGCATAGCGTGCCCAGGTGAGGTTGCGGGTGGTCGTGGTATTCTGGTCGTAGAGACCGGTGAACACATGGCGCCCGAGGATGCTCGTCAGGAGCGAGTTCTTGTCGAGGAAGTCGCTCGCGCGGAGCTCGGCGGTGAGGGTCGCCCGGAAGCTCTCCCGAAGAGTGTCGCGGGAGCTGCCACCGGAATCGCGGGTGCCGGATCCGATGAATGCATAACCGACATAGGGATTCACAGTGGCCGTCGAATCCCAGATCGGCGAAGTGCCCACGTACTCGTTGATATCGACGCTGATGTACGGATTGTTGATGTTACGCTCCTGCCCCTCGGTGTAGTCCTGCCGGTCGTAGACGAGCTGGATGCCCACGCGGTTGTTGAACAGGGTCTGTTCGAGGGAGACGTTGAAGGAGTGCCAGTCCTGCCACTCCTTCTTGGTGTCGCCGTCGATGAGCGTGTTGTAGAAGTCGAAGACACTGTCGTCGGTCAGCGAATAGTCCTTCCACAAATTGGAGTCGGAACCGACCAAGTTGGCGGACTGGGAATAGAGCGAATAGCCGGCGATGCCCAAGGTGGCCAAGTAGGGCACGCCCCAGTCCTGGGAGTCGGGCAGATACCGCCCGTACGGCAGGGCCTGCACGTAGGTCGACACCGTGCTGGCGCCGGCCGACGCATAGGTGGCGACTGCATTGTTGGTGGTCTGCATCCCCGGGCCCTTGTACTGGGCGATCCAGTAGTTCGCGTTGTTGCCCGTGTTGGTGCCGGTGACACCGGCGTAGCCGGAGGACCACAGCCAGAGCGAATCGTAGGAGCTACTGGCGATCTCCGCGCCGTTGGTGGCGTCGCCATCGTCGGCGTAGAAGTACTGACTGATGTAGTCGAGCGGCGGGGTATAGCGCGGGCGATTGGCGCGCACCTTGCCGTACTCGAAGTTGGCTTTGATGGAGGTCTTGCCCCAGTCCTTGTTGAGGAACGAGGGGTCGTACCGCAGCGCGGCATAGAAGCGGCGGTCGCGGTTGTAGGCGGGCTCCTGCCGGTACTTGGTGTCGTCGTCGAGGAGGGAGACGCGCAGGGCGAGCTCGTCCTCCAGGATCACGTGGTTGTAGTCGAACGAATTCCGGAAGCTGCCGAAGCTGCCGAACCGGTTCTCCAGCTTGCCGCCGGTCTTGAAGGACGCGCCGTTCGTGCTAGTATTAACAATACCCGCCGGACTGCCGACACCGAAGAGGATCGAGTTCGGGCCACGCTGCAGGTCGACGCGGTCGACGTTGTAGGAGTCCCACGGGATGTCAGTGGAGAAGTAGTCGCGGGTGTTGTCGGCGGAATCGACGCCGCGCACGCGGGTCTCGGTGCTGGGATTCGCGAA
>Ga0209373_10003215_pt1 | contig 15397 bp, 2 predicted proteins | sample Higcelweek5metaG_FD_187173 | JGI IMG/M metagenome (GOLD analysis project Ga0209373, IMG submission 187173) | Freshwater pond sediment microbial communities from the University of Edinburgh, under environmental carbon perturbations - High... | ecosystem: Environmental > Aquatic > Freshwater >...
TCGCCAGTTATACTTCAGGTCTCTGCTGGTGCAAGGAAATATGCAAATGCAACACTTCTTAGATATATGGGTCAGGGTGCTGTTGCAATGGCACATGATATGGGATATAATTTTCCTGTTGCATTACATCTTGATCATGGTGATACTTATGAACAGTGTGTATCATGTATTGACAGCGGTTTTTCTTCAGTAATGATCGATGGATCTCATCATTCATATGAAGATAATGTAGCTCTTACTAAAAAAGTTGTAGAATATGCACATAGATTCGATGTTACTGTTGAAGGAGAGCTTGGTGTTCTTTCAGGCATTGAAGATGATGTTGTTGCTGCAAAGTCAATATATACTCAACCAGAACAGGTTGAAGACTTTGTAAAGAAAACAGGTGTTGATTCACTGGCAATTTCTATTGGAACTTCACATGGTGCATATAAATTCAAACCTGAACAATGTACAAAAGATGAAAATGGTGTGCTTATTCCTCCGCCACTTCGTTTTGATATACTTGAAGAAATTGAAAAAAGAATCCCAGAATTCCCGATTGTTCTTCATGGAGCAAGTTCTGTACTTACACAGTATGTTGACATGATTAATAAGTTCGGTGGTAAACTTGATGCAGCTGTCGGAATTCCGGCAAGTCAACTTCGTAAAGCAGCAAGTTCAGCAGTCTGTAAAATTAATATTGATTCTGACGGACGTCTTGTAATGACTGCTATGATCAGAAAAGTATTTTCTGAGAATCCAAAAGAATTTGATCCAAGAAAATATCTTGGACCAGCACGTGATGAACTTGAAAAAATGATAATTGATAAGAATCAGAATGTTCTCGGCAGTGCCGGTAACGCATAAAATCAAGTAAGTTTTTTTTGTAAATTTGAAAAAGGCCGGTTATTCAACCGGCCTTTTTTTTTTGAGCGCACCCTGTTTGTCAAAAAAATATTGAAGTTGATAATAACTGTCAACATTTCTTCAAGTATACAAATTGAGCAGATTGTTTTATTAACTTCTCTGTAAGTAAATTAAAATTGTCATTAAAATAAAATGATGCATAATAAGTTATATGTTTGACATATAAAAAAAGCATTGTCAATTAATAAAGTGTAATGTTATAATTCATTTATGAACAAAGGATAAACTATTATTAAGGCAGCATAAATATGAATTGTAGCGATTCATCAATTTTAAGAAGTGTTGTTAAAGTTGATCCGCAAAAATGTATTAATTGTCATCAGTGTATCTCCGTATGCCCGTCGAAATATTGTAATAACGGATCCGGTGAATTTATAGAAGTCGATCCTGAGTTGTGCATTGGATGTGGAGCTTGTATAAGAAATTGTAAACACGATGCCCGTTATGGATTGGATGACTTTGATAAATTCCTGGAAAGTTTACAAACTAAGAAAAGTGTTGTCGCAATTGTTGCTCCTGCGGTTGCTTCAAATTTTCCGGATTTGTATTTGAATTTAAACGGATGGTTAAAAGACATTGGAGTGAAGGCAGTATTTGATGTCAGCTTTGGTGCTGAATTAACTGTAAAGAGCTATCTTGATGCAATAAATTCAATGAATTTACAACATGTTATTGCACAACCCTGTCCTGCATTGGTAACTTATATCGAATTACATCACCCTGAACTGATTAAATATCTTGCACCTGCCGACAGCCCGATGATGCATACAATGCGTATGATAAGAGAATATTATACAGAGTGGAAAAATTCAGAAATTGTAATAATTTCTCCCTGTTTTGCAAAGAGAAGAGAATTTGATGAAGTTGGAATCGGTGATTATAATGTAACATTTAAATCGCTTGACAGATATTTTAAACAAAATAATATTCTGCTTAAAAATTACAAAAAAGAAGAATATGATAATCCTTCTGCAGAACGAGCAGTGCTATTCTCCACACCAGGTGGATTATTACGTACTGCACAACGTGAAGTTCCAGGTGTCGAGGCATCTGCGCGTAAAATTGAAGGATTGCATAATATATATCCATATTTAGATAATTTCATTAAATCGATAAATAATGGTTCTGCACCGCTTCTGCTTGATTGTCTTAACTGTGAAGCAGGTTGTAATGGCGGGCCCGGAACTCTCAATGAAGAAAAAACAGTTGATGAAATTGAAGTACTTGTTGAAAAACGTAATAAGGAAGCCCAGGAGCTGTATTTGAAAAATGCCGGGGTGTTTGGAAAAAAACGTGCTTTACAGAATTTAGAAAAAAACATTAATAGATACTGGAAGCCGGGATTGTATTATAGAACCTATGTAAATAGATCCCAGAATGTAAATAAAAAGGTCAGAACACCAACAGTCAGTGAATTGTTAAATGTAAATAAAAGTATGTATAAATATAAAAAGGAAGATATGCTTAATTGCTGTTCCTGCGGGTACAGCAGCTGCGAAAAAATGGCGATAGCGATTTTCAATGGACTGAATAAGGCAGAGAACTGCAGACATTTTCAGGAAGAAAATATAAAAAAAATGCAGGAAACTGCAATGAAGAATTCAATAAACAATAGAAAAAAAGTTATTGGTGAAGTGCTTGATTCTTTTCATGATGCAATGGAGAGTCTTACATCAGTCTCGCAAGCATCTGATGAGTTGAGTGCAACGATAAATATAATTGCAGCAAATTCTGAAAAAGCACATGTGTCAAGCTCAGAAATGAGTGCGCAGGCAGTATCAGTTTCTTCCCTTATGAAAAAATTGGGAGTTGCAGCTTCTGAAATAAGTATAATCGTAAAGACTATTGCAGAGATCTCTTCGCAGACTAATTTACTGGCAATAAATGCTACAATTGAAGCTGCACTGGCCGGTGATGCCGGAAAGGGTTTTGCTGTTGTTGCCGATGAAGTAAAAAAACTTGCAGGCAAGGCATCTATTGCATCAAATGATATAAAAAATAAAATTTCAGGAGTACAGAATTCAATAAATAATGCAATTAAGAATGTTGATTGTATAGCGGTTTTGATGAAGGATTCCGAATTGACCGTTGATAATATTGCAGAATCAATAACAAATCAGGCTTCTGTTACAAAAGAAATAGCGTCAAATATCTCAAAAACATTATCAAATGTTGAATGCGGGATTGATAGAATATCAAAATTCGATCAGTAGTAAACTGTTTACGGATGCAATGGCGGTTTATCATCAATAGAGGGATCTGAGCCTGTTCCACCCTTTTTATCACCTTTAGTTAGAAAATAGACGAGTACTCCTGCAACAGCGCAGGCAGACAATCCACCAATAACCAGCGTTTTTCTCAATGCGGATTTTCTTGGAACGTATTCTTTTACAGCCTCTTTTAGCGGTGCGTTTTTTTGCTCGGAAATTTTGACTTTTTCAGCAGCAACACTATCAATATCATTTAATTTACTTGCATCAAGCTCTTTTGATAATGCTTCGGCTTTTGAATTCTTCAGAATCTGTTTCTTTTGCTGTTCGACCAGATTTCGAATATATGTCTGCTGAAGCTCAAGTGAGTCAATTGATGCTTCTAAACCCTGTGATTCCTGCGAATATGTAACTGTATAACAGCATAAAAGAAAAACAATAAAGTAATTGGATGAGTGCCCTGTTTTTCTTTTCATATAAGGATTCTCGGGAAACTTATTAATAAAGTTTCCTTGTGTATTTAAATTTTTTCCAGAGTCGCGTATAAAGTGCTTCAATAATGAAAATCATAATTTAATTATATCATTAAATATATTCTTTTCAAGAGAGATCAATACAATAGCCTATGGTAGTTTATCAGTAGTTATCGGTTAATAATTAATAAATCAAATAGTTACAAGTAAGTTGAAAATGTATGCATTATAGAATGAACCTGGTTTTCAACCGGAAGAAACAGATTTTGAAGGTGATATAAAAATATTTTACTTGAACGCTTAAATGAAATCTGGTAAAATGTATAATGAATAAGTACATAACGCAATAAAATAAATAGACATTGGCTGGGCAGGTAACAGGTGCTTGACAAATTAACAGGTTGTATGTAGAATATATAGTGGCGGCAAAAAAAATTGAAAAGAATTTTAAGAAATCGTAGTACTTCTGAAAATAGGGGAAAAATAGTTATCCTCTATTGTGCTTTACGATTGTGTTTTTTCTGTGTAGCGACTCTTGTCGCCACTGCTGATGCTGCATCTGTTACAACCTTTTCTCCAACAGATGATTCAACAGATGTATTTGTAAAAAGATCGCTAAGTTTAACATTTAATAGCGATGTAACTGCCGGAACTGGAAACATTTACATAAAAAAGACTTCTGATAATTCAACATTTGAATCGTTTAGTGTTGCGGGTAATCAAAGGATCTGTTTTGACAGTGTGATAAATGATTTTGAAACAGGTAAAGAAGGTTTTTTTATTCATCAGACCACAAATGATGATGACAGCAGTGTACCTCCAACAATTGTCGGGGACAGATCCTATTCAAATTATAAATCTGCCTATGTATCAATGTCTGCTATGGCCAATTACTTAAAAAGTCAGGCAATAGCCAGGAATTTAGCAAGTTACGATACTATGGTCACATGGGTTTATACAGAACAATCAGGACTGAGCGGGCATTTATATGTCATTACATATAACGGGTCATGGGTCTGGACACAGGGTAGTTCAATAAGTCTGACACAAAATGGATGGACACGTATTGCGCTTTATCTGGGTACTTCAGGAATTGCAAAGTCCGATGTCAGAGTGTATGGATTTCAGCTGCTCAATAGTGGCGGAAATGTCTGGGTTGACAGATTTGCCCTTAAAAGAAGTGCCGGTACAAAAACAGTCACAATTGTTCCGACCAATAATTTTACACAGTATACCGGCTATTATGTGTTAATTGATAATGGTGCAATCAACAGCTATACCGGCATACCAAGCAGTACAACCACATGGAATTTTCTTACCAATACGTACCGATGGGATGTTTCAACAGATACTGGCTTTACAGCAGGGAGCGGCCAATGGTGGAATTATTGGTCTATAAATGGAAAATCAACAACAGGGTGGCCTGGAAGCGGAAATCCAGGGACATTTGGCGGTTCTGATGGTACATATACTGTCGATATCAGCGGTGGAACTACTCAAATTGATAGTATGGCATTTGCTGCGTCAGGATATACTATAAGTAATGGTAATTTGTTCATTGGTACTTCAAACAGTTACATTACTGTTGCATCAGGGAAGACAGCTACTGTCAGTGTCGGTGTTCAGGGAAATAATGGGATGAAGGTAAATGGAGGGGGGACGCTTGTTTTAAGCGGATCAAATACTTTTAACGGTAATCTGACAGATTACGGGACAGTAATTACTCTTGCAAATGCAAATGCTGCAGGTTCAAACTCCAAGACAATTTATGCAAATACGAGCGGTTCAAAAATTCAGCTTTCAGGTGGTATTACAATTGATAACACAAAGACTTTTGATCTCAGCGGAACAGATGTTCTGCATAATATAAGCGGGAGCAATACAATTGCAGGTGCAATTAACTGTAATGCAGGTGTTGGACATACTGGCATTACTGTGGATGCCGGTTCACTGACAATAAGTGGAAATATCAGTATAAGTGATGTTGCAAACAGGACAGTTTACTTGTTGGGAAGCGGGACCGGAACCGCAAGCGGTGTGTTGAAAAATAACGGAAGTTATGTATTGTCAATGATAAAAGACAATAGCGGCACATGGACCCTGAGTGGAACTAATACGTTTACTGGCGGTACAACAATCAATAGCGGTATAATAAATGCGAACAACAGCTCTGCATTTGGAACCGGATCGATTATCATGAACGGTGGTCAGATAATTGTTGAAAACGGTTATACATTGAGTAATGCTATGACAATCAACACATCGGATCCGGGTTCAGGTCTTGGAGCGATTCAGGGGCCGACCTCCGGATATGGATATTATAACGGTACAATTACTATTAATGCCTCAACGACAAGCGGTGGACATATCGGTGCAAATTCAAGTGATGTGATGTCAAGCGGGCTTTTTATTAATGGAGCTATCAATACCGGCGATACATCTGTAATTGTTTCGCAAAGAATGGGAACTGTTTTTTACAGTGGTGGAGGGAGTTTCGGGCATTTTGCACTCAAGAAAGATTTCGCTTTCTTAGGTGTAAATAATGGATTGTCAATGACTTCAGATCTGGATATCGGAACTTCTGGTGCTGCATATCTTGATTGCAATGGAAAGAACCAGACATTGACAGGTATAAAAAGATCCGTGAGCAACACAGCAGCAATCACAAACAGCAGTGGAACAGCAAGTATATTGACGCTTAGTACCTGGGCTGATTATACATATGGCGGTATCTTGTCCGGAGCATTATCTCTTGTAAAACAAGGCAGTGGAAAACAGGTACTGGATGGTGCTAATACATACACCGGGACAACAACAATTTCTGCCGGTGAACTCCAGATCAATGGTTCGACTGCATCCGGAAGTGCAGTCAGTGTTGCATCCGGCGCAACGCTTAGCGGTACAGGAACTGTTTCCGGAACTGTCAATGTAAGTGATGGAGGTATTGTTTCTCCGGGAGCATCAAGCGCAGCGACATTGAGTACTGGTGCTCTGACATTGAACAGCACATCAGTTCTCAATTATACTGTTGGTACTACAAGTGATAAAATTGCAGTAACCGGAAACCTCACTCTTGATGGAACAATTAATATCGCAGCCGGGAGCGGATTCACATATGGAACATATACGATATTGACATATACAGGTACAGTGACTGATAATACACTGGCAGTTGGAACCGTTCCATCGGGATATACAGCCATTGTAAGTGCATCGGCCGGTAATGTTACTTTAACTGTAAAGGCTAATCAGACAATCACATTTGGAGCACTTGCTGCAAAGACATATGGTGATGCAGCGTTTGCACTCGGAGCAACCGCATCATCCGGTCTTACTGTGACTTATGCGAGCAGCAATACAAGTGTCGCGACAGTGAGCGGCAGCACAGTGACAATAGTAGGGGGCGGTTCGACAATCATTACCGCTTCACAATCAGGGAATAGTAATTACAATGCTGCATCAGATGTTCCGCAGACGTTGACAGTAAATAAGATGGCCCAGACAATGACATTTGGTGCTCTTGCATCAAAGACGTATGGCGACGCCCCTTATTCACTGACTGCAACTGCATCGTCAGGATTAGGTGTGACATATGCGAGCAGCAATACAAGTGTAGCAACAGTGAGTGGAACTACAGTGACAATAACGGGCGTAGGGTCGGCCACCATCACTGCATCGCAATCCGGCAATACAAATTACAATGCTGCATCAGATGTTCAGCAGACATTGACTGTGGGTAAGGCAAACCAGACCATAACATTCGGTGTGCTTGCATCGAAGACCTATGGAGATGGATCTTTTTCACTGACAGGAACAGCATCATCGGGATTGACAGTTACATATACGAGCAGCAATACAGGTGCAGCAACAGTGAGCGGAAGCACTGTGACCATTGTCGGCGGCGGTTCAACAACGATTACAGCTTCACAATCAGGTAATACAAATTACAATGCGGCAGCAGATGTACCTCAGACCCTGACAGTAAACAAGGCCGCCCAGACAATAACATTTGGAGCACTTGCATCAAAGACCTATGGGAATGCACCGTTTACATTAGGAGCAACATCGTCTTCAGGGCTTACAGTTACCTATGCAAGCAGCAACACTGGTGTGGCAACAGTGAGCGGCAATACCGTAACTATTGTAGGTGCCGGATCATCGACAATAACTGCTTCACAATCGGGTAATACAAATTACAATGCAGCATCAGATGTCCCTCAGACACTTACAGTAAATCAGGCCAATCAGACGATAACATTCGGGGCACTTGCCTCAAAGACCTATGGGGACGGAACATTTTCGTTGAGTGCGACAGCGTCTTCAGGTCTTGCAGTGACTTATGCAAGCAGTAACACAAGTGTGGCAACAGTGAGTGGCAATACCGTAACTATAGTAGGTGCCGGATCATCGACAATTACTGCTTCACAATCGGGTAATACAAATTACAATGCAGCATCAGATGTCCCTCAGACTCTGACAGTAAACAAGGCCAATCAGACAATAACATTCGGCGCTCTTGCATCGAAGACTTTTGGCGATGCGGATTTTTCACTGACGGCAACCGCATCGTCAGGATCAGGTGTGACATATGCAAGCAGCAATACCGGTGTCGCAACAGTGAGCGGCAGCACTGTAACAATAGCGGGGGCAGGTTCAACGACTATAACTGCTTCACAGGCAGGAAATGCCAATTACAATGCGGCAGCAGATGTGCCGCAGACATTGACAGTCAATGAAAAGTCTCAGACCATAACATTTGGAGCACTTGCAGCAAAAACCTATGGAGATGGATCTTTTTCACTGACAGCAACAGCATCTTCAGGTCTTGATGTGACCTATGCAAGCAGCAATACAGGTGTTGCAACAGTGAGCGGGAGCACAGTGACAATTGCGGGTGCCGGATCAACAACAATCACAGCTTCACAATCTGGCAATACAGATTACAGCGCAGCACCTGATGTATTGCAGACATTGACAGTGAATAAGGCCGGCCAGACAATTTCATTTGGCGCACTTGCTGACAAACAATATGGCAGTGCAGATTTTGCCCCACTTGCAACAGCTTCATCGGGTCTTGATGTATCGTACTCAAGCAGTAATACATCTGTCGCTACAATAGTAAACAGCAAGATACATGTAGTGGCACCGGGTACGACAACAATAACGGCGTCGCAGGCAGGAGATGCAAATTACAATGCTGCAACAAGTGCGGATCAGTCATTTGCAGTTGTAAAGGGTGACCAGACAATAACATTCGGAGTCCTTGCAGATAAACCTTATGCTTCTGCAGATTTTGATCCGGGTGCCACATCTTCATCAGGTTTAACTGTTTCCTATACAAGCAGCAACATATCGGTTGCGACAATAGTAGACGGGAAAGTACACGTTGTAGCTCTTGGAACAACTACAATAACCGCATTACAAACAGGTAATGGCAATTACAATGCGGCAGCAGGTGTCGGTCAGTCACTTAATATTGTCAAGGCAGATCAGACAATCACATTCGGGGCTCTTGCAGCAAAAATCTATGGAGGGGCAGACTTTGCACTTGGAGCAACAGCAAGTTCCGGATTGACAGTTACATATACAAGCAGCAATACAGGTGTTGCAACAGTTAGCGGCAGCACTGTTACAATAGTCGCAGCAGGTACATCAACAATAACAGCATCGCAGGCAGGGGACGGCAATTTCAATGCTGCAGCGGATGTTCTGCAGACATTGACAGTTAATAAGGCGGATCAGACAATCACATTTACTGACATCCCGATTAAAGCTGCAACAGATCCGGATTTCAATGTTGTGGCAACTGCATCATCTGGGCTGCCTGTAACCTTTACAAGTTCAAATACAGCAGTAGCGACAGTCTCCGGTGATCTTGTCCATCTTATTGGAATAAATGGTTACAGTATGATAACTGCTTCACAGGCGGGAAACAGCAACTTCAATGCTGCACCTGATGTCGGCAAGGCATGTGATGTCGGAAAGGTGAGTCAGACTATAACATTTCCGTCACTGCCTGTAACACAGTACAACGATGCCGATTATGATCCCGGGGCAACATCAAGTTCATTGTTGACAGTTACCTATGCGAGTGACAATGCGGCAGTTGCTACTATTGAAAGCAATAAAATTCATGTTGTAGGCATTGGAACAGCAACAATAACAGCGTCTCAGGCGGGTAACGCGACATATTTTGCCGCATCTGATGTTTCAAAAACATTGACCGTAGGGAAGGATGACCAGACAATAACATTCGGAGCTCTAGCAGACAGGACCTATGGAGGTGCAGATTTTACTCTCAGTGCAACAGCATCATCAGGCCAGTCTGTGACATTTGCAAGCAATAATGCTGGTGTCGCAACTGTAAGCGGAAACACGGTGACTATTACAGGTGCCGGCACTGCCACAATAACAGCTTCACAGAGTGGAAATGCATTTTACAATGCAGCACCAGATGTAAATCAAACCCTTGCTGTCGGACAAAAGAGCCAGACAATAACGTTTGGCGCACTTGCTTCAAAGGCATATGGGGATGCAGATTACGGACCGGGAGCCACGGCATCGTCAGGTCTTGCGGTATCTTATGCAAGCAGCAATACCGCAGTCGCGACAATTGCAGCAGATAAGATTCATATTGCAGGCTCAGGCAGTACAACAATCACTGCTTCACAGGCTGGGAATACAAATTTCAGTGCTGCTGCGGATGTTCAGCAGGAATTGACTGTTACTAAGACAGGTCAGACAATAAGTTTTGACGCTCCTGCAGCAAAGACCTTTGGTGACGCAGCCTTTACACTTGGGGCCACTGCGTCATCCGGATTGACAGTATCATATTTAAGCAGCAACACAAGTGTCGCGACAGTAAGTGGAAATACTGTAACAATTGCCGGGGCCGGATCCGCAACGATAACAGCTTCACAATCTGGTAATACAGATTACAATGCAGCGGCAGATGTTCCGCAGACATTGACAGTGAATAAAGCGGCCCAGTCAATAAGCTTTGACGCTCTTGCCGCGAAAACTTATGGAGACGCAGCCTTCACACTTGGGGCTACGGCATCATCTGTATTGACAGTATCATATTCGAGCGGTAATACAGGCGTTGCGACTGTGAGTGGAAATACAGTAACAATTACCGGGGCCGGATCAGCAACGATAACAGCCTCACAATCTGGAAATACAAATTTCAATGCTGCAGCAAATGTTATGCAGACATTGACAGTGAATAAGGCGGATCAGACAATCAGCTTCAATGCTCTTGCCGATAAACCATATGCCAGCGCAGATTTTCTGCCTGGAGCTACAGCGTCATCCGGATTGACAGTGTCATATTCAAGCAGCAATACGTCAGCGGCAACTATTTTGGGCGGGGAAATACATATAGTTGCACCCGGCAGTACAACAATAACTGCATCACAGGCTGGAGATGATAATTACAATGCAGCTTTATCTGCTGACCAGTCGTTTACTGTTGTGAAGGCAGATCAGACATTAACATTTCCAGTATTATCTGACAAAAATTATGGAGATGCAGATTTTAATCCCGGGGCGACAACATCGTCTGGGTTGACAGTATCATATTCAAGCAGCAATACATCGGTGGCGACAATCGTCTCCGGGCAGATACATATAACAGGTACAGGAACAGTAACAATAACAGCCTTGCAGTCCGGAGATGATAACTACAATGCTGCGGCATATGTAAATAGAGATCTGACTGTTAATATATCGGCACAGAGCATAACGTTTAATGCGCTTGCAGCAAAGACTTATGGAGAAGACGACTATTATCCGGGGGCAACCGCAAGTTCAGGTCTGCCGGTATCATATACAAGCAGCGATGCTTCTGTTGCAACTATAGTATCAGGTCAGATACATATAACTGGAACGGGCAGCACAATAATAAAAGCTTCACAGGCTGGAAATAGTAATTTCTCTGCGGCAGCTGATGTAACACAGACATTGACAGTAAATAAGGCTGATCAGACAATAGCTTTTGGTGCGCTGGCAGCAAAGATCTATGGAGATGCAGATTTTGCGCTTGGGGCTGCTGCTTCATCAGGATTGACAGTATCATATTCAAGCGATAACACAAGTGTTGCGACAGTTAGCGGAAATACATTAACAGTTGTCGGGGCGGGAAGCGCGACTATAACCGCATCACAGGCTGGTAACGAAAATTACAACGCAGCACCAAATGTCCAGCAGACATTGACAGTAAATAAAAAGGGGCAGACAATTACGTTTGCTGCACTTGGTGCGAAAACCTATGGAGATGCAGATTTTACACTCGGAGCCACAGCATCTTCAGGTCTTGCAGTTACATATTCAAGCAGTAATACAAGTGTGGCGACAATTAGCGGAAACACTGTGACAATTACGGGTGCGGGTTCCGCAATTTTAACAGCTTCACAATCAGGCAATGCAAATTACAGCGCGGCATCAGATGTCCTGCAGACATTGACAGTGAATAAGGCTGATCAGACGATCAGCTTTGGCGCCCTTGCCGATAAGCCTTATGGCAGTGCGGATTTCCTGCCTGGGGCGACTGCATCATCAGGATTGACAGTATCATATTCAAGCAGCAATACTGATGTTGCAACAATTGTAAACGGAAACATACATGTAATTACACCGGGTACCGCAACAATAACAGCCTCTCAGGCCGGAGATGATAACTATAATGCAGCTTCGCCTGCAGACCAGTTGTTTACTGTTGTAAAAGCGGATCAGGTAATTACATTTGCAGCACTTCCGGTAAAAGGTTTAGGAGATGCTGATTTTGCTCCTGCGGCAACAGCGTCATCGGGCCTGACAGTAACATATTCAAGCAGCAATACCTCTGTAGCGACAATCGTTTCGGGACAGATACACATTGTCGGTTCCGGAACTGCTTCAATAACGGCATCTCAACCTGGAGATGGAAACTATGATGCGGCTGAAGATGTAGCGCAGTTATTGACAATAAGCAAGCTTGCCCAGAATATAACATTCAATCCGCTTGCAGCAAAGAGCTATGGTGATGCAAACTTTACATTAGGAGCAACAGCCTCATCCGGTCTTGACGTATCATATTCAGGCAGTAATACCGCAATAGTAACAGTAAGTGGAAACACAGTTACAATAACAGGCGCAGGAATAGTAACCATAACAGCATTACAGGCTGGAGATGAAAATTATAACGCAGCAGCAGATGTGCAGCAGACATTGACAGTAAATAAGGCGGATCAGGCAGTAACTTTTGGAGCGCTTGCTGCAAAGATTTATGGAGATGCAGACTTTGCTCCCGGCGCGACAGCATCATCGGGCCTGACTGTTACGTATACAAGTGATAATCCGGCAGTTGCAGCGATTGCAGACGGACAGATTCATATAACAGGGGCCGGAACAGCAATAATTTCGGCATCACAGGCAGGAAGTGCGAATTACAACGCGGCTGCGGATGTATCGCAGGCGTTGACAGTAAATAAGGCTGCACAGATAATAACATTTGGAGTGCTTGCTGCAAAGACCTATGGAGACGCAGACTTTGCACCCGGTGCGACAGCATCATCGGGCCTGACTGTTACATATACAAGTGACAATCCGGCGGTTGCGACGATTGCAGACGGACAGATTCATGTTGCAGGGGCTGGCTCAGCAACAATTACCGCTTCACAGACGGGAAACAGCAATTTTGCGGCAGCTGCAGATGTATCGCAGATATTGACAGTAAATAAAGCCGGTCAGATAATAACATTTGGAGCACTTGCAGCAAAAGCATTGGGAGATGCTGATTTTGCACCCGGAGCTACAGTATCCTCAGGCCTGGCTGTATCATATGCAAGCAGTAATACTGCAGTTGCAACAATAGTATCCGGACAGATACATCTTGCAGGCATAGGAAGCGCAGTAATAACAGCATCGCAGGCTGGAAATGCGAATTACAATGCAGCTGCAGATGTATCGCAATCATTGACAGTGAATAAGACTCCCCAGACAATATCATTCAGTGCAATAGGGGCAAAGCTGGCATCTGACAGTGATTTCACACCTGCTGCATCTGCAACCTCAGGACTTCCGGTAACATTTACAAGCAGTAATAGTGCTGTTGTAACAATCGTTGATGGAAAAGTGCACATAACAGGAGTCGGTACATCAGTAATCACTGCTTCACAGGCAGGTAATGAGGTCTATTCTGCGGCCGCAGATGTTACGCAGACTATTTCAGTAGGACAGCTTGCTCAGACAATCACATTTGATACTCTGATACCAGTGACATATGGCGACAACCCGTTTGTTCCTGTTGTGACAGCATCCTCAGGTCTTGCTGTATCGTTGTCAAGCAGTGATACAACTGTCGCGTCTGTCTCAAATGATACATTGTTCATCCGCGGTGCCGGTACTGCAACTGTCACTGCATCTCAGAATGGCGGGGCACAATACAGTACTGCATCATCAGTAGAGAGAATATTGACTGTCAATAAAAAGGATCTTGTCATCACTGTTCTTGACACGGTAAGATCGTACGGAACACAGAATCCGGTGTTTACATATTTAATATCAGGATTTGTAAAAGGGGAGGATTTTCTTGCTCTTGATACAAAACCTGTTCTTTCAACTTCCGCAACGCAGGAAAGCCCGGCTGGCAACTATGCAATAACCGCTGCAGGTGCGGCTGACGGCAATTATTCATTTACTGTTCAGCCCGGAACATTAACAGTCGGTAAAGCTGTGCAGACACTTGTCTTCGATACCATAATTACACACAATATTCTCGAGTCATCATTTGTCATGCATGCAGTTTCAACATCGGGCAGTGCAGTTACGTATAAGCAGTCTGATACTGCAAAAATAAGGATCTCAGGAGATACTGCATTTATAAAGGATACCGGATGTGTATCAGTGACTGCATCAGTGTCCGGAAATTTAAATTATGATCCGGCAGTTTCTGCATCACGCTCATTCTGTATTGTGCCTGTACCGCTGGATGCACCTGTTCTTATTGTCGAAGCATCTGAAAGAACAGACCGCTCAGTATCGCCTTCTCTTAAATGGCATACTGTAAATCATGCGGCGACATATGAGATACAGTTGTCTACTGATAATCAGTTCGCGGCGGTTGTATGCGATTCACTGACAGCTGATACTTTGGAAACAATCAGGACTCTGCTTAACAGTACGAAGTATTACTGGAAAGTCAGGGCAATAAATCGGTACAGCACATCAGCGTTCAGCTCTGCGGATTCATTTGCGACTATACCGCAGATTCCAGCTGTGCCTGTATTAATTGTAAATGATACAGACCGGACAGACAGGAATCTTGCAGTATCTCTTTACTGGCACAAGTCTGAGAGGGCTGAGAGCTACAGGTTTCAGTTGTCGGGAGGCTCATCATTTTCAGCAATGATAATGGATTCTGTTCTTACAGATACATCAGTTTCGACCGACAGTCTTGAAGTGAGCACAAAATATTACTGGCGTGTTCTTGCCGTAAACAGAGGCGGCAGTTCAGTGTTTTGTCAACCAGATTCATTCATGACAATTGCCAAAACGCTTGATGCGCCTGTGATACTCACGATAATTCCATCAGCCATGCGTGTCGGAACAAATATAAGACTTGACTGGAAGGCAGTGACAGATGCGCTTCAGTATGGAGTTGTGATATCAACCGATTCGTTATTTACAAATATAATCAGGGATACTGTCGGAACAGGCATGGTATCACTTGCAGTAAGCGGTCTTCAGAACAGCCAGACCTTTTACTGGCATGTCAACGCACGTGCAGTGAGAAACAGCAGTGCCTGGTCAAAAACAGAAAAATTC
>Ga0209373_10003216_pt1 | contig 15395 bp, 14 predicted proteins | sample Higcelweek5metaG_FD_187173 | JGI IMG/M metagenome (GOLD analysis project Ga0209373, IMG submission 187173) | Freshwater pond sediment microbial communities from the University of Edinburgh, under environmental carbon perturbations - High... | ecosystem: Environmental > Aquatic > Freshwater >...
GACTTTCCGGAAAGGCGGCCGAACGGCTGGCCCGCCTGCTCGGATACTCCGCCGCGATCCTCTCCGACGCGCCCGGCCTCGACGCCGAAGCCGCCGTGGCCAAAGCCGACCTGATCGTGACCAGCCCCGGCGTCAAGCCGCTCACCTCCCCGCTCTGGCAGGCGGCGATGCGCCGCGCCAAGAAGGGGGAATGCGAATTCCTCGGCGAGCTGGAATTCGGCTTCCGCCACTGGGCGGGGAAGGTGCTGGCGGTCACCGGAACCAACGGCAAAACCACCACCACCGAACTTGCCGTGGCGCTGCTCCGCGCGGCGGGCGTCGATGCGCACCCGGCGGGGAACATCGGCTTCCCGCTCTCTGACCTCGCCGCCGATTTGCTGGAGGGGAAACTCTCCCCCGAGGCGCTTCCGGTAGTCGAAGTGAGCTCGTTCCAGCTCGAACGCGCCGACACCTTCGCGCCTCTGGCGGCGGTTCTGCTCAATTTGGAGTCCGACCACGAAGACCGCTACGCGGGCGGCTTCGACGAATACGTCGCGGTGAAAAAGCGGATCTTCGACCGGGTAGTACCGGAAAACCGGATCTACGGGCTCTCGATGGATTCCCCGGTTCCCCGCCGGGTGACGGTGTACGGCGACGCGATGCTGATTGACGGCGACGAAATCCTGATCGACCTCGGCAACACCGCCTTGACGGCCCCGCACAACCGCGAAAACCTGGCGGCGGCGGTCGAACTCTGCCTGCGGGCGCTGCCGCTCGACGCGGTGCTTTCGCCGGACTTCCGGCTGGCGGTCCACACCTTCCAGCCGGGGAAGCACCGGCTGGAGCTGGTGGCGGAGAAGGACGGCATCCGTTACGTCGATGACTCAAAGGCGACCAACCCCGCCTCGGTCGTCGCCGCGCTGCGGGCGACGCCGGGCCCGGCGGTGATCCTGCTCGGCGGGCTGGACAAGGGGATGGACTTTTCGCCGCTGGCCGCCTGGGCCGGGAAAATCCGCTTCGCCGTGCTCTACGGCGAATGCCGAAAGAAGATCGCCGCCGCGCTGCCCGCCTCGATTCCGACGGCGGACTGCGGCATGGACTTCGAGCTCGCGGTCAAAACCGCCCGCGCCCAGGCGAAACCGGGCGACACGGTGCTGCTCTCCCCCGCCTGCGCCAGCATGGACATGTTCCGCGACTACAAGGAGCGCGGCGACCGCTTCGCCCGGCTGGTACAGTAAAACGACGCGACGGGACTTTGGGCAACCGCGTCGAAAACCGGCATGAAAAAACCGGCCTCGCAAAAGGCCGGTTTCTTTATGCCGTGATTGTCGGAATTACTTCGCCGCGGCGGTCTTCTTCCTGCGGATGGCGAAGGCTCCCGCGCCCGCGCCGCCGACCAGCAGGGCCGCCAGTGCGCCGGGAAGCGGCTGACCGGTCGGAGCCGGGGTGCCGTCAACCTTGAATGTGGTCGTCACGTATTTGCTGCCCCACTTGCCGTAGTTGGCGCCGAAATGGAGATACTCGTAAGTATCGGCGGCAACATCCCAGCCGCTGCCCCAGCCCTTCCAGTTGATATCGGCCGTTCCGGGCTTGCCGGCCAGATAAAACTTCAGGTCGCTGCCGGTGCTGATGCTGCCGATATTGACGGCCTGGCCGGTGATGCTGACCGTATTGGTGGTAACATTGCCCAGCGTATCGGTGGCTTCGATCGTCAACGTATCCCAACTGTGGATACTCGAGATGAAATTCAGCGTAACGTTGTCGTAGCTGCCCATCGCGTACAGCGAGTTGCCGTTGACGCCGATGATATCCTGATACTGATAAGCCGCCATCAGCGTATTGCCGGTCATAAAACAGACCAGAGCGATTGCGAGTATGAGAAATTTCTTCATGATTCAAAAATCTCCTTGTCCGAGTGTGCCTGTTTTTTATATCTGTATTAATATACTATATTCGGGATGAAAAACAAGCCGGGAAAATTATTTTTCAGAATTAATTATCAATAATTATCACTTTTCGCAATGCGTCAGTCTTGCGGATAGCCGCTGACACGTCAGCAAGACCCGCGGCGAACCGGGGTGTCGGGACGAAAAAGGCGGAAAGGACTTTGCCCGCCGGAGCAGCCGGCCGGGCGCAACTGCCGCACAACCGGGCAAACCGCTCCCCAACCCATGTCCTTTGGGTCCTTTTTTTGCCAGATATTGCGACAGGGCCATGTCGGCGCGTCAGCGGTCATCCGCAAGTTTGAGAGAATTTCCTGAAAATATTTGATTTCCCGCTTGCCTTTTGTTTCAAGATGAATCATACTATATTGGTAGAACGTTCTACCATCTATCCAAAATACAACGGCGAAGGGCAAAATGGCTGCTACGATCAAAGAAGTTGCGAAACTTGCGGGGGTCTCCTACCAGGCGGTTTCGGCCGTGCTGAACGGCAATCTCGGCAAGGTGTCGGAGAAGACCCGGCAGCGGATCTACGCCGCGGCGGAACGGGTCGATTACCGGCCCAACCGGATGGCGCGCACCCTCGTCTCCGGCAAGAGCGACCTGATCGGCTTCGTGACCCAGGACATCCGTTCGCCTTATTACGCCGACCTGACCTACGAGGTTCAGCGGCAGGCCGAGGAACGCGGCATCCGCGTCATCATCATGGACGCGCGCTGGAACGAAGAGCAGACACTCACCGACATCGCGCTGCTCACCGGATACTCGGTCACCGGGCTGTTCCTGGTCAGCGACGTGCTCGCCGAGGCGGAGAAGCGCCGCATCCTCCCCCCGGGAACCCCGGTGATCCTGATCGACTCGCAGACGGAACATTACAACAACGTCACCTTCGACTATATGCCGGGGATGCGGGAGGCGTTCCGGCTGCTGCACAGCCGCGGACTCCGCCATATCGTCTTCGTCCACGACCCGGTCAACCCCTGGAAGCTGAACGCGTTCCGCCGGACCTGCGCCGAATTCAACTGCAACCCGGAAGAGGTCCGCTACTCCTCCCCCTGCTCCGCCGGGGAGGCTCCGCTGGTCGAACTCGGCCGGGAACTCGCGGCGCGGCCGCTGCCGGACGCGTTCCTGATCGCCTCGGATTACGATTCGGCGCTGATCATGCAGGGGTTCCACTACGCCGGAATCCGCGTGCCGCAGGACGTGTCCGTCGTCTCCATAGACGATTCGCTGGCCGGGCGCATCACCTGCCCGCCGCTGACCACCATCCGCATCGACCGCGCCCGCCTCATAAGCAACGCCTTCGACATGCTTGACCAACTTACGGAACACCCGCAGTCCGCACCGCTGCAGACGGTCATCCCGACTGAACTTGTGGTGCGTGAAAGCGTCAGGGAGGGGTTATGATCCACATCTGGCAACTTCTGCTCCTCGGCGCGGAACAATTCCCGCGTCATCGAACTCAACACTCTTACCATCGAACAAACGCCGCAAAGGCAAGGAGGTTCCCGATGAAGAAACATTTCACCCTGATCGAACTTCTCGTGGTGATCGCGATCATCGCCATTCTCGCATCGATGCTGCTGCCCGCGCTGACACAGGCACGCGAGCGGGCGCATGCCACCCAGTGCAAGGGCAACCTCAAGCAGTTGATGACCATGCACATCATGTACGATCAAAGCAACGGCGTCTTCGCCCGGAACATGACAAAGATCGTGTACAACGGCGCGGCGCGCGGCAATACGCCACACTGGCTGATCCTCGCCGAAGCCGGGCTGATGCCGAAGCCTCCCGTCGCGGGAATGTGGGAGTGGACCGCCTATGGCGCCGCCGCCTGCCCGACCATCGGCAAGGGCAGCAAAGAAGGCTACGGGATGAACCACGCCCAGTACGGCTGGAACAAAGACGGGGTGTCGAGCAACTTCACCAGTTTCAAGCAGGTCAAAAAGAATCCCTCGCGGTTGATCTTCCTGATTGACGCGGTGCAAAACTCTTCCTACTACGACGTCGCGGACTGGGCGCTGTGGGGGTGGTACAACGGCACGACGGGGACCATCAGCGGGAAGCACGCCCAGAGCGCCAACGCCGCCCACATCGACGGCCACGTGGCGGTTTACACCCGCGCTTCGCGGCCGGACAACTGCCAGCGGAAAGCCGAATGGTACTACGATCAGAACTGACCCCGCGGGAGAGACCGACGCCATGAAGACCCTGCTGTTTTCCACCCTGCTCCTCTTCGCCGCAATCGCTCCGGCGGCCGCCGCCGAAGCGATCGGCGCCGGGCATGAATACGACAACATCCGCCTCGACGCGGCGCCGCACAGCGACGCTTCCGAGCTCGCCGCCGCGCTCCGGGTCGATCCGGCGCGGACCGTGCGGAGTTACGACGCCGCGATGTTCGGGCTCAGTTACGACTTCACCGCGCACGACCGGCTCGGCATGGCCGAGGCGGTTCCCGGCGAGCCGCTGCCCCGGCTGCTGCCGGACTTCCCCCGCGTCGCGAAAGATGTGCCGCTGCCGCTCAACCGGCTCTGGATCATCCGCGACAACTGGAAATGGAGCATCGGGCCGGTGGCGGAGCGGCGGAAACACAAGCGCGTCCCGTGGGAAGCTCCGGCGCTCCAGGTCGCCGGGCCGGTCGAAACCATCCGCAACATCCTCGCCGTCGATCCCGCCGCGAAATTCGACATGATGGTGACAGTGAAAGATGACGAGGCCGTCGCCCAGGCGCGGCAGATCGCCGAATTCCTCACCGGAGACGCCTCGACCGAATGGGGGAAGAAGCGGATCGAATACGGTCTCGCCGAACCGGTCGACGTCGCTCTCTGGGAACTCGGCAACGAAACCGACTGGAGCAATCCGCGTCTGCCGATCGCCGAATACGTCCGCCTCTGCAAAGCGACGATCGCGGCAATCCGCAGTGTGGCCCCCGGCGCGAAGTTCGCCCCGCACGCCGCCACCGCGCCGTGGCACGAAACCCAGAAAGCGCACTGGAAGGAGTGGCACCGCACGCTGCTCAAAGAGCTCGCGCCCGACATCAGTTGCTTCGCCTTCCACCCCTATTACCACGGCTACCCGGTCAGCTTCATCGAAAACTATATGAAACAGATCAGCGACGACATCGCGGCGAGCGCCAACCCGAAGATCACGATTTTCGTCTCGGAACACGGGCTCTGGCCGGGCGGCGAACCGGGAGAGTGGAAAAATTCCTGGTACAAGACCCACGCGCTCGGCGGCTGTCTCGCGGTCAGCGAATGGTTCAACCGGATGCTCGCCCACCCGGAGGTTTCGGCGATGACCATGCACGCCGCGTCGAGCGGTCCGTGGGGGATGTTCTACCCCGATCCCTACGGCGGCAAGGTCTATGCGACGGCGCTGGCGGACCTGTTCAAGCTCTACAAACTGATTCCGTGGGGAGGAAAGGTGGTCGCCGCCGAGCTCACCGGAGAAGGAACCGCGTTTGACGGGAAGCTGTCGCTCTCGGCCGTCGCGGTCGAGGGGGACGACGGGAAGCTGCGGGTCGTCATCACCAACCGCCTCCCGGAAACCGCCCGGAAGATTTCGCTCGATCTCGGCGGACGGCGGGTGAAACACGTCTACACGCTGACCGCCGATTCGGTCAAGGAGGTGAACACCGCCGCGGACCGTCCGGTCGGAATCTCCTACCGCCCCGGAACGGAACAGGATTCCCGCTCATTCCGCGCCCCGTCGCGCAGCATCACGCTCCTGGTCGCGGAATAATCATCCCAAAACCGGCAGGATCAGCCGGGAGGGGTGCGTCCGGTCGTGGAAAACCGTCTGGCGGGCGATCCGCAGTTCGGTGTCGGATGCCGGATCGTTGCCGGTCTGATTGTTCCTCGCCATCTGCGGAAAGTTGCTTCCGGCGATTTCCAGCCGGATACGGTGCCCCTTCCGGAAACAGTTGGCGATGCTCCACAGGTCGATTTCATACTCCTCGACCTTGCCCGGAACCAGCGGCTCCCGGACAGCCATCGATTTCCGGTGCGCCGCCCGGATGATCCCATCCGCCAGGTTGAAGGCCCGTCCGTCGGGGAACACATCGACCAGCTTGGCGGTGAAATCGCAGTCGCGCGCCGTACTCGCGGCGAACAGAACGACCCTAACCCGTCCGGCGACCTCCAGATCGCTTTCGAGCGGAGCGGACGTGTAGACCAGCACGTCGGCCCGCTTTTCGATTTCGGTCTGGTCGTGGGAGCCGTTAACCACACGGATAAAATGTCCGCCCCCGGTCGGCACCGGATTGTGAGGGTCCGAGATGAAAACATCGCACCCCTCCGCCGCCGCGGCCTCGGAGGCGGAAAGAACCCCGTCTCCGTAAAGAGAGTTGGCCGCGCCGCCGCGCATCGGGACCATCGCGGTGATGATACAGGCCATTCGCACACACTCCATCCGCGTAAGGAATCCGGTCTATATTAAAACGACCGAAGCAATATACCGGCGTCCCGGAGAATGTCAACCCGAAAACGCCATGCCCGCAAAGAGAGGGGCGCAACCAATCATTCCGGCATGGAGAATCGTTTGCGGTACTGCGACGGACTGAATCCGGTCTGCCGTTTGAAGAAGGTGGAAAAATAGAATTCCGAACAGAAATGGAAACGATCCGCGATCTCTTTGATGGAAGCCTCTTTCCGGGTGAGTTCCGCGGAGAGTTTCCGGACCAGCTCCTGCTGGATGAATTGTTTCGGGGAAATTCCCAGGTCGTCGGAAAAACGATGGGAGAAGGCATCGGGAGTCGATTTCGCATACGCCGCGACCTGAGCCACCTCCAGCGTGGCATCCAGGTGTTCCCGGATATAGGCGAACACCTCGCCCCAGCGGGCGCCGACTTCCTGCTTCCGCTCATCGATTCCTTCCGGAAGCCATTCGGCGCACAGCTTTAAAATCAATGCCTCCAAGCGGAGGGCGCGATTCAGATTTTCCCGCCCGGAACTGAAAATATCGGCGACCTCCCGGAACAGTTCCGGGTTCTGAATCAGCCGGATTTGCCGGGATTCACGGAACAGATCGAATCCGGATAGAAAGGTCAGCACGAAATGCATCGCGACGAAACGGCAGCTGGCCCGTTGAAAGTATCTACCTTTGGTATAACTGGGAATGAAGAAGCCTTCGCCGGGTCCCGGCCGGAATATCCTGCCCGTATCCATTTCGGTGAATTCATTGTCATCGCCCCCGGCCTCGAAATAAAACGCAAGGATATTGAACGGGAAGGTGTGGACCCGGTCGTAATCCTGTCTTCCCTCGGTGACGTGAAACAGGTCCAACCGTAAATTCGGCATGAAACTTTGATAAAAGTGATAATCGTGATATTGATTCATAAACCCATATCCATTTTACAAAAAAACGAATTTTATTCTGAATTATACATCGTATATTATTATTGAACAATGATAAAATAACATGCTTTTTCCAAAAAAACAAATATCAGGGAGAATGAAAAATGGCGGTGGAACGAATCTTGAAGCTCGCCGAGATCAGCAATAGCGACGACTGCTATCCGCTTCCCGTGGAAATCAAATGCGACCCGGCCGACGACAGTATGAATCAGGCGGCACGCACCGCGAAGTATCTCTGCAAATATCTGGAGGCGCAGCCGGTCGTGATCGCGGCCGACGAACGCCTCGTCGGGAAGCTCCGGTTCAACCAATGCCCGGTTCCCTCCAACGTATTCCAGCGTTTCGGGCATGAGGCTTTCGGCCGGGCCGCCGCCCGATTTTACCTGAAGACCGACGACAACTATTCCTGTTTCGAATGGCAGCACTCCAACGCCGATTTCGGCCAGATTATCCGAGATGGAATCCGCGGATACCTCGAACGGATTCGCGAATCCCGGAAGCATCACGCCGGCGACACCGAAAAGATGATTTTCCTCTGCGCGATGGAACGGGTCTGCCACGGAATCATCGAGTGGGCGGAAAAATGCGCGCTCACCGCCCGCTGCGAAGCGGAAAAAACCGCCGATCCGCGGCGCAAGGCCGAACTGCTGAAAAGCTATGAAATCCTTTCCCGCGTTCCCGAATACCCCGCGCGGACGTTTGCCGAAGCCGTTCAGAGCGTCTTTCTCTGCTGGCACTTCCTGCCGGACAGCATCGGCCTGGCGGACCGGTATCTGCGGCCGTTCTACGACCGGGAACTGGCGGAAGGGTCCCTGACCCGCGACGAGGCCAAAGAGCTTCTCCAGGAGCTGTTCGCGGCGATCAACGGGTTCACCCCGGCGAGTTCCCTGAATGCGGACAAGGGAGGCGAATCCCACTTCGCGGTGGGCGGCTATCTGCCCGACCGCACGGACGGATTCTGCGATCTTTCCCGGTTGATCGTGGAAGCGATGATGGAGCTGCCGCTCTACCGTCCGCAAATAACGCTGCGCTGGACGGAGAAGACGCCTTCGGAAGTCCTCCATTTCATGATGGACTGCGAACGCCATGACAAATTCAAGCGGATCGCGTTCACCAACGACGAACCCCGGATCAAAGGGCTGATGAAGTTTGCCGGAATTCCCTTCGAGAAAGCTTGCCGCTATGTGATGGTCGGCTGCAATGAGCCCGCGTTTGAAGGGACGATCGACCTCACCGGGATAGAGGGAAATCTTGCCCGGTCCATCACGGAAACATTCTCGCGCCGCCGGTCGGAAGCCTGTTCGGCCGGGAGCTTCGCTGAATTCCTCGCCGTCTTCCGCAAGGAGCTGGAACGGACCCTCATCCATGTCAACGATCGGATGAACGAATTCAATGTCTATCGGGCCGGGGACGCCAATGTGCTCTCTTCCGTTTTCATGGACGGGTGCATCGAGCGGGCCTGTTCGTGCACCGGGGGCGGATGCGCCGCCATCGCGGTAAGCCCCTCGCTGATGGGCTTCGCCACCGTGATCGACTCGCTGATCGCCGTCCGGCAATTTGTCTTTGAGGAAAAATTGCTGACGATGGAGGAACTGGCCGATCACCTGGAGAACAATTGGGCGGATGCCGAGGCCATCCGCGCCCGCATGCAGCGGGACGGGAAATTTTTCGGCGGCGGAGATCCGAAATCCAACGAGACCGCGCAAACGCTCACCGGGCTTCTCGCTGAAATCACGACCGGCATGACCTCCCTTTTCGGAACGCCGTTCCTGATCGGAGACCTGGCCGGATATTGGCCGCATCACGAGTACTTCGGGAAATTCACCGAGGCCACGCCGGACGGGCGACACGCGGGAGAACCGCTCAGCCTCGGAACAACCCCGATCGGCGGACATGACAACCGGGGGATCACCTCGGTCCTGAAGGCGGTCGCCACCGTCGATCCCGCCGCGTGCATGTGCGGAAGCTGCGTCTTCAACCTGAGCCTGGATAAAAAACTGGTTTCCGACAACGCCCACTTCGAGAAGACGGTCAAACTGCTCGAAAGCTACTTCCGCCTGGGCGGACTCCATTTCCAGCTCAACTACGTGGACCGCGACGACCTGCTCGACGCGCAGAAGAACCCGGGCTCCCACCAGGACCTCCGTGTCCGCGTCAGCGGCTTTTCCGGTTACTTCACCCGGCTTACCCCGGGAATGCAGAACGACGTGATTTCGCGGACGGAGCAAAAATGAATGGCCTGGTTTTCGACATCGAAAAATTCGCCGTCAACGACGGACCGGGAATCCGGACGGTGGTTTTCCTGAAAGGGTGTCCGCTGCACTGCCTGTGGTGCCACAATCCGGAATCCCGGAATTTTGAAAACGAATTGTTCTATCATCCGTCCAAATGCACGCGTTGCGGAAACTGCGTCCCCGCGTGTCCGCAGGGATGCCACTCCGTGGAAAACGGCGTTCCCCGGTTTGACCGGACCCGCTGTGTCCGCTGCATGAAATGCACGGAGACGTGTTATTCCGGCGCGTTGGCCCCGGTCGCGAAAATGCGCTCGACGGATGATGTCCTGGCCGAAGTCCGGGAGGACCGCGAGTTCTTCGGAACGGACGGCGGCGTCACCCTGTCGGGCGGCGAGCCGATGGCGCAATTCGATTTCGCCCTCGAACTCTGCCGGAAAATGAAAGGGGAGAACATCCATACCGCGATGGAAACCTGCGGTTGGGGGTCCGAGGAAATGTTCCGGGAAATCGCGCCCTGGATCGACCTGTTTTTATTCGACGTCAAAGGTCTGCCCGGACAGTACAGGGAATTGACCGGCGTCGACGGCGTGGAGATCTTCAAACGGCTGGAATTGCTGAACCGTCTGGAGAAAAGGATTTTCCTGCGCTGTCCGCTGATTCCGGAGAAGAACGATTCGCCGGAAAACCTGAGCTTTCTCGCGATGCTGGCGAACCAATACCCGTGCGTGGAAGAATTGGATCTGGAACCCTATCATCCGCTCGGACTGTCCAAATGGGAAAGCCTCGGAAAAACCGCGGCGTTCGGCAAAACGGATCTGGTCCCCGATGAACTTGTCGCTTCCCGGATCGCTTTTTTGAGCCGCCTGACAAACAAACCGATTGTCCGCCAATCGTGACGATGCGCCGCGTCCCCGAATTTCGCCCCGGAGAATCTCCGGGGCTTTTTTTCTTCCGGCGATTGAAAAAAACGCGGGGCCGGTTATCTTAATTGGAATGGCATTTCAACTGGAAAGGATGCGGATTTATGCGGAAAGCGGTGGGGCAACTGATCGAGCGGCATCCCGCGCTGGCGGCTTGCGCGGATTCGATCGAGACGATGATCACTCTGGCCGAACAGACCTATGAACGCGGCGGCACTCTGTTCGCCTGCGGCAACGGCGGCAGCGCGGCCGACGCCGACCATATCTGCGGCGAACTGCTCAAAGGCTTTCTGCTCAAGCGTCCGCTCTCCGGGGATTCCGCAAACGAGTTCGAATCCAGCTTCGGGGCCGAGGGCGGCGAGATCGCCGGGAAGCTCCAGGGCGGGCTGCGGGCGGTTTCGCTGCTCAGCCACCCCGCGTTCCTGAGCGCGTTCGCCAACGATGTCGACCCCGACCTGATGTTCGCCCAGCAGCTCTGGGCGCTCGGACGCTCGGGCGATATTCTGCTGGCCATGTCCACCGGCGGCAGCGCCTCCAACGTCCGCAAGGCGCTGATGACCGCCAGGGTCAAGGGGGTCAAATCCGTGCTGCTCACCGGCAACCGCCACGGCTGCTGCGAGGAATATGCCGACTGTGTGGTCGCCGTCCCCGAAAAGGAGACGTTCAAGATCCAGGAGCTCCACCTCCCCGTCTACCACGCGTTCTGCGCGGCGCTCGAAGCGCGCTTCTTCGGGGAACGCGGGGAATGATTCAGCACGTCGCCATCATCATGGACGGCAACGGCCGCTGGGCCGAGCGGCACGGGCTCCCGAAAATCGAGGGGCACCGCCAGGGGGCCAAACAGGTTTCCGTCATCCTCGAAGCCGCCAAAGAGGCCGGAATCCGCTACCTGACGCTCTACGCCTTCAGCACCGAGAACTGGAAACGCCCGGTTCAGGAAGTCAGGGCGCTGATGGGCCTTATGGAGGAGTTCCTCGACACCAATCTCCAGGATTTGATGGAGAAGAACATCCGTCTGCGCACCATCGGCCGCACATCCGACCTGCCCGCCGGAACGCGCAAAAAACTGTTTCAGGCGATCGAGGCCACCTCCGGGAACACCGCGGGGACGCTCAACATCGCTTTGAGTTACGGCGGGCGCGCCGAGATCGTGGACGGCGTCAACCGCTACCTCGAAGAGGCGTGGAACAGCGGGAGGAAACCGGAGAAGCTGACCGAGGAGAGTTTCCGCCAATGCCTCTACGCGCCGGACATTCCGGACCCGGAGCTGCTGGTCCGGACCAGCGGCGAACTCCGCCTCAGCAACTTCCTGCTCTGGCAGCTCTCCTACTCGGAGATTTACGTGACCGACACCCTGTGGCCCGATTTCGGAAAAAAGGAATTCACCGAGGCGCTCGCCTCCTTCGGGAAACGCGAACGCCGGTTCGGCGGACGGAAATAAACAGAAGGAACGCAAAAAATGTTCAAGTACCGGGCAATCAGTTTTCCGGTCCTCATCGCGCTGCTGGCGGTCATGATCGTGTGGCCGCGCTGGGGGATGTACCTCTACGCGGCGGTGGCGGGCATCGCCTTCGGCATGATGCTTTACGAAATGGGCGCGATGGTCGCGAAGATCGGCATGCCGTCGTTCGTGCGGAGCACCGCGCTGCTCGGCGGCGCGATGCTCTCGCTTCAGCTCTACCTTTCCGCCTTCCGGTACGGCGGGGCGCCGAGCATGGTCATGCTCTGCGGAGTCCTGATGCTGCTCGCCATGCTTGTCCTGCTCTACGCGGGGTGGGTGCTGCTGCTGTTCCGCGGCGACAAAAAGGAGGTGCTCTCCAGGGCGCTGGTCTCCTCCGGCATTCTCCTGATGTGCGGGATTCCGATTTTTTCGCTGGCGCAGGTCTACTTTACACCGGGACTCGCGCCGATCGGCCTCTTCTTCGTCATGATGGTGACCAAGGCGATGGACACCGGCGGCTACGTCTGCGGGATGCTCTCCGGGAAATACCTGCCCGGCGGCAACCACAAGATCGTCCCCTCGATCAGCCCGAAGAAATCGTGGGAGGGGACCGTCGGCGGAGTCGTCTTCAGCGTCGGGACCAGCCTCCTCTTCTACTGGCTGTTCCGGGCGAAGGGGATCGGGATTTACGCCCCGGCCGGATGGTACGTCGCCGCCGGAATCGTGCTGGCGCTGGGCAGCTTCGCGGGTGATCTGACCGAATCGGCGCTCAAGCGCGCCTGCGGCGTCAAGGACTCCGGGAACTGGATTCCGGGGATGGGCGGGGCGTTCGACGTGCTCGACAGTTTTCTCTACAACGGCATTCTTTTCTGGCTTCTGGCCGTTTTTCTGCGCTGACGGCTGGAAAAAGCCGGAGCACCGTGGTACATTAAAGATATTGATAACGACAGCCGGGGGGATTGTTCCATGAAAACCAAAATTCTGAATCTGCTGAACGAAAATGCGCGGATAAGCTTGAACGACCTCGCATTGCGGGTCGGCGCGGCCCCGGAGCAGGTCAAGGAGACGATTCAGGCCCTCGAAAAAGAGGGGGTGATCCGCGGCTACAAAGTCATTCTGAACGAACAGGATCTTGGGGTAAGCAAAGTACGGGCGCTGATCGAAGTCAAGGTGACGCCGCGGCGCGAGGGAGGGTTCGACCAGGTGGCCCAGCGCATCGCTAGATACCCGGAGGTCACGGACTTGTTCCTGGTCTCCGGGGGATTCGATTTGCTGTTGATGGTCGAAGGCGATTCGCTTCAGGAGGTTGCCTCCTTCGTCTCGGCCAAGCTCTCGACGATCGATGGAGTGCTCTCGACGTCGACCGGCTTCATGCTCAAGAAATACAAAGAATCCGGCAGGATTATGCAGAATGATGAAGAATATGAACGACTCAAAGTGTGTCCGTAGGGAATTTGTCGCCGATCACGTGAAATCGCTTCCGAAGAGCGGAATCCGCCGCTTCTTCGACCTGGTCAATACGATGGACGACGTGATCAGCCTCGGCGTCGGCGAACCCGATTTCGTCACGCCGTGGACCATCCGGGAAACCGGAATCTTCTCCCTCGAAAAAGGCCATACCAGCTACACCTCGAACCTCGGTACCCCGGCGCTGCGCCGGGAAATCTGCCGCTATGTCCGCGACAATTACCAGGTCGAGTACAGCCCCGAAAACGAGTGCATCGTCACCATCGGGGTCAGCGAGGCGCTGGACATCGCCATGCGCGCGTTGCTCAACCCCGGCGACGAGGTGCTCTACACCGAACCGTGCTTCGTCTCGTATCCGGCGGAAGTCCGCATGGCGCACGGCGTCCCGGTGCCGATCGAAACCCGGGTCGAAGACGAGTTCGCGCTCAACCCGGCGATCCTGCGCAAAAAGATCACGCCCAAAACCAAGGTGCTGCTGCTCAACTTCCCCTGCAACCCGACCGGCGCGGTGATGCCGCTTGAGAGCCTGAAGGAAGTCGCCGCGATTGCCATCGAACACGACCTGGCGGTCATCACCGACGAAATCTACTCCGAACTCCTCTACGAGGGCGAACACGTCTCGATCGCCTCGCTGCCGGGGATGCGGGAGCGGACGCTCTTTCTGCACGGATTCTCCAAGGCGTTCGCCATGACCGGCTGGCGGATCGGCTACGCCTGCGGCCCGCACGCGATCATCGACGCGATGATGAAGCTCCACCAGTACGCGATCATGTGCGCCTCGACCATGGCGCAGGAGGCGGCGCTCGAAGCGCTCCGCCACGGCGAAAAAGAGATGGCGAAAATGCGCGAATCCTACCGCGAGCGCCGCAATCTCATCGTGGACGGCCTCAACCGGATCGGCCTGGAGTGCGTGATGCCGAAGGGCGCGTTCTACGCCTTCCCGTCGGTGCGTTCGACCGGGCTCGACTCGACCGAATTCGCCGAACGGCTGCTGAAGGCGGAAAAAGTGGCGGTGGTCCCCGGCGTGGCGTTCGGGGCTTCCGGCGAAGGGTTCGTCCGCTGCTGCTACGCCACGGCGGCGTCGGAGCTGATCGAGGCGATCGACCGCATGGGGCGGTTCGTGCAATCGTTGAAATAAAGTGCTCCACGATGGAGGCGGCGCATGGGAAGAAAATCGCGATTCCTGCTGATGGTTCCCGCCGTGTTCGCCGCGCTTTCCCCGCTGCAGGCGGAGGTGTTCGACCTGTGGCCGTGGAAGGCCGACGGCATTCCGTCCGGGGTCTCCCGGGCGGGCGAACTTCCCGGCGGGCAAATGCCGCTCTACACCCGGGAGATGCGGGTGAACGGCGTGCCGCTGGAAATCAGGGCGTCGGCGCTGAACACCGATTTTCCGTCGCTGCTGGCGGTGCTCGCCCGAATGTTTCGCCCGGAGAATCTCCGGGCGGGGACCGACGCGGTGCGGGTCGCCTACCGGGTGGACGACGGCAACGTGGAACGCTGGCTCCTGGTGGACGGCGGCCCCGGCAAGCCGGTGACGCTCTTCGTCATCGTCGCGCCGGAGAAACTGCCGCCGCCGGACGGGTGGCCGGGGGAACTGCCGCCGCTGCCGCCGGGAGCGACGGCGGAGCGGGTCATCCGCTTTCCGGATCAGAAAGCGGTGTACGGGAACTTTCGCAACGCCGGGAACGACCCGGCGGCGTCGGGAAAGGAGCTCTCCGCCAAACTCACGGCGGAAGGCTGGCGTTCGATCGGCGAGGAGAGCGGGAGCGGCGGGTTGTTCCTGCACGACAAACCGCGCCGCGTCCTGTGGACCGGGTTCGCCGCCGACGGAACCGGAATGTTTTATACCAGGCCGTATTGACAGAAAGAAACATACGATGAAATTACGCAAACGAATCACGGGAACGGCGCTCGCAATCTGCGGGCTCCTCCTGCCGCTGCTTTCCGGCTGCGTGCTGATGAGCTCCAACTACATCGAGCCGCGGGAATACGATCTGTCGGTTCCGGCGGAGCCGCTGACCGACGTGCGGTTCGAATTGACGACGTTCCGCAACCTT
>Ga0209373_10003218_pt1 | contig 15386 bp, 14 predicted proteins | sample Higcelweek5metaG_FD_187173 | JGI IMG/M metagenome (GOLD analysis project Ga0209373, IMG submission 187173) | Freshwater pond sediment microbial communities from the University of Edinburgh, under environmental carbon perturbations - High... | ecosystem: Environmental > Aquatic > Freshwater >...
TTTTATTTGACATTTTATTGAATATAATGTATCTTAGGGTAAAATTTGTTTAATTAAAAAAAATGAAGAAATGTCAAAAGACAAACCAATTAGCCAAGAAGCGCACATTCACTACGGGATTTGTGGTAGAAATTTGTTTATGCAAATAGCAACTTACCATGATCACATTCTCTGGGAAGGAAAGGTTGAATTGTCCGAAAAACCCAAAACTGAGGAAATCGAAAATTCTATCCCGAAACTCTTTGAAACATTCAAGGAGAGTGGAATAAAATTATCAAAGAGTGGGACTTATCATATTGATGGGTTGAGAATAATAGAAACTGGTAAAATGCATACAAAACTAACCAAAAAAGTTGAAAGCATTTATCTTTATTTTTGGGACAATGCTGTGAACCATCTTTTCTGGAGTAAATGATTGTACTCTTGAGTAAAATTGAAACCGCCAAGCTTATGCTTGGGCGGTTTTTCTTTTTATGGTTTACAAAATAAAAAAGTCATCAATTAAGATGACTTTTTGCTTTTCTGTTCTTTCGAACTTTTAGGTACAAACTCTTTCTCTGTGTTTTTCCCGTTCGCTTTTTTCTGCTCACTTTCTTTATGGGATAATATATTGTCATAAAAGATGATAACAGTTATCGCCTCAAAAGAAAATAGAAAAATAAATTGCAAAGGTTTATCTGCTGGACTGATAAAATCCACGAAATACGAAGCTTTTAGCATTGATATTATTACTATAACAGACAGTGTAATAGCTATAAAATTACCAATTTTATTTGCTGTGTCTTTTCCAAAAATAAAAGTGACATATAAAACTCCTATAATAAACCCATAAGTTAAATATGCTTTTGTTTCTGATCCAAACCCCCAGAGAAGAATTATTAATGCAATAATAATTGCAAAAAATAACATTGTAGCTATAGCTACCAATAGACTTTTTTTCATATAGAAATTACTTTTGCCCCTATTTTACAATAGAAATTTTCATAAGTCAAAAAATAATATAGATAAAATATGTTATAATAGTCGTAATGATTTTAAATATTATTCACCTGAATACAGAAAGAGACAAACACATAAATAAGATTGTAAAACTTCTAGAGGAAAAGAAACCTGATGTAATATGTCTAGCTGAGGCAATGCTTAAAGATGTAAAATTAATAGCAACAAAATTAGGTTATGAATTTGCTTTTGCTCCACTTTTTATTGTAAATGATGAAAAATATACAAACGAAGAGCAGGGTTCAGCTATTTTATCAAAATATACGATTAAAGAAATTAATAAATATCGTTATGATGATGGAAATTTAAAAGAAATTCCAATACATTCTGTCGCTGAATTAATTTCAAAAGATGGAGGTAGGCCAAAAGATAGATTTGATTATTTTTATACACTTCTTACAGCTTTGATTGAGATAGAAAAAGGAAAAATCGTAACAATTTCCACGACTCATTTTCCTGTTGTAGATCGTGCTATTCCAGGGCTTGAAGGTCACAATTTAAATGAATTGGGTGGCGTAGATGAAATAGAACATTCAGAAGTATATTTGGAGCGCTTAATAAAAATTATCCGTGGTTTAAAATATCCATTGGTTTTTACTTCCGACTTAAATAATCCAAGAGGTGATTATTTTTATGATTCAATAGCACACGAACTTGTAGATATTGTTCCGCAGACTGTTAATTCGACAATTGATTCAAAATTCCACCGCGTTTCTAATCTTAAATTATCTGTGGATACAATTATGGTAAGTCCGGAAATTTCTGTAAATAATTTTGAGGTTATTGAGGAGGTCAGTGACCACAAAGCTTTATTTGCCTCGATTAATATAGATTAATAGGAAAAACGTTTAATTTTGATATAATATTTTTATGACTAACAAACAGGTTGCCTTAATTGTCCTCGACGGTTGGGGATATAGAGAAGAAAAGAAAGATAATGCTATTGCAGAAGCAAATAAGCCTGTTTTTGATAATCTATGGAATAATTACCCTCATACAACACTTCTTGCTTCAGGACTCGCAGTAGGGCTTCCAGAGGGTCAAATAGGTAATAGTGAGGTTGGGCATATGATAATAGGGGCTGGAAAAATTATTGATGAAGATTTAATAAGAATAAATAAAGCTATTTCGTCAGGGGAATTTAAAAACAATGATGTTTGGAAAAATTTATTTGAACATGTAAAGAAAAATGATTCTACTCTTCATGTTGCTGGACTTGTTTCTCCTGGTGGCGTCCATAGTCACATGTCACATTTGTTTGCTTTTTTAGAAATTGCAAAAGATTTTGGAATAAGAAAAATCGCGATTCATGTTATTACCGATGGGCGAGATACTCCGCCTCAAGCAGGTGCGGGTTATATAAAAGAGTTAGAAGATTTTATAGACAAACTTGGTGTTGGGGAGATAGCTACTGTCGGAGGACGACTATACGAAATGGATAGAGATAAAAGATGGGAACGTCTAGCACTAGCTACAGAGGGTATTTTTGATGGTAAAGGAACAATTTGTGATATAAAACCATCACTATATGTGGAAAATTTATATAAAGAAAATAACAAGGAGTCTGACGAATACCTAAAACCATTTGTTTGTCTTAATAAAGAAGGTAAGACTTTTACCTTAGATAAAAATGATGGTTTTTTCTTGTTTAATTTTCGCGCCGACAGAATGAGAATGCTTGTGAGCAAAATTATTGAAAAAGATACAGGAGAAAATATTTCTTTGGTTACCATGACAGATTATGGGAAAGAGTTTAATTGTCCTGTTGTTTTTCCTCCAATAAAAATTAAAGTCACTCTAGGAAAAGTAGTTAGTGAAAATGATATGACTCAAGCTCATATTGCTGAAACAGAAAAATTTGCTCATGCAACATATTTCATAAATTGTGGAGAAGAGAAACCATATAAAGGGGAGGAGCAAATACTTGTACAAAGTCCAAAGGGGGTTTTGACTTATGATCTAGAACCTAAGATGTCAGCAGAAGGAGTGGCTAATGAAGCTATTAAACAAATAAAAAAGGGGACAAATTTTATTTTTATAAATTTTGCAAATGCGGATATGGTAGGTCATACTGCCAACGTTTCGGCAATAATTGAGGCTGTTGATGAAGTAGATAAACAACTTGGAAGAGTAATTAAAATACTTCACGAAAATAACGGTATTGCTTGTGTGACAGCTGATCATGGAAATGCCGAAATAAATATTGACCAAACAACCGGAGTTAGACATACTTCTCATACTACAAGCTTAGTCCCATTTATTTTAACGGAAGAAGGTAAAAATTTAAAAGAAGGGGGCAGTTTAGCTGATGTAGCTCCAACAGTTCTGGAATTATTAAATATAAAAAAACCAGAAGAAATGACAGGTGAAAGTTTGATAAAATAATCAAAATAAAGGCCTCATGGATGTGAGGTTTTTATTATTGAAAAAATTCTGAAAATCCTATATAATTGAGGAGTTTATTATAAAGGAAGGGTTTAATTCGCTACTCTCGTCCTGTATGAAGCGGAGGGTTGGCAGAGAGGTTGAATGCACCGCTTTCGAAAAGCGGAATCCTTGAAAGAGGATCACAGGTTCAAATCCTGTACCCTCCGCTTTGGATAGGATTTAATGTTATTTTAAAAGTTTGTTTTTTTGTTTTTATTTATGCGCGGTTAGCTCAGCTGGTAGAGCGACCCCTTGACGTGGGGTAGGCCTAAATTCAAACGAGTTATACGTTGCTATATAACGGTATTTTTACTAAAAATGTTACTTGAAACACTTTCCCCGTAGGGGGTATGTCCATCTAATACTCCAAAAACTGAAAAAATTTGTATCGCATGAGATCCAAAAACTCTATGGACATGCAAATTTTGTCTAAAAAATTCTGTGATTATTCAACTCTTATAAAAGGTTTTGCGAAGAAGACTACTAGAAGATATAAACAAGTTATAAGCTACTATTATAGGTTTGCAAAGATAGCCAATATTGGAGAAGTTACGCCAGATAATTTAAGGGCGTTGTTTTATTTTGGGAGAACAGAAAGAAATTGGACGCCGAACACTTTTCTTCATTATCATAAATCATTAAAAGTATTTTTTAGTTGGTGTATTAAGAACGGATATATGAAAACAAATCCAATAGATGATATTGAAGTTCCAAAACTTGAAAAGAAATTGCCAAGAAAATTAACAAAACAGGAAGCCATGAAAATTCTTGAAGTTGTTTACAACTATCCTTGGAATTCTAATTTTTTACGACAACGTAACTACGCGATCTTTGCAACATTTATGTTTGCAGGATTAAGAAAACAGGAATTACTTAATTTAAAATTTATGGATGTTGATTTAGAAAATTTATCTATATTTATACAACAAGGAAAGGGAAGTAAAGATAGGGTTATTCCAATGAGTTTTACATTAGCCCAACATTTAAAGAAATACTTAGATGAAAGGAAAAAATTAAAGAAAACCTGTTCTAATTTTTTTGTATCTTCTAATTTTGATATGGGGTTGTCTGAAAGTGGTTTAATTAGACTGATAAAAAAGATAAGAACTACTACTGGTATCAAATATTCTTGCCATACACTTCGTCATACATTTGCCACTTTATTATTGGAAGGAGGAACTGATATTTACTCTTTATCTAAAATGATGGGGCATGCCAATATAAAAACTACTACTATTTATTTGTACGCCAGTATCGAACATTTAAGAGGAGAGATCATGAAACATCCATTGAATGACATTCTTTAAATCCTCAGGATTAAAAATGTTCCCTAAATAATCATTATATTCAAACGTTAATTTTGAATAAAAAGTGCCAATATGATACATATATCGTTTTATAAAATTAGGAGGCCTTAAATCGCAAAATAGGGAGAATTACCAGATTCGTTACTTTTACTAGAGATCAGACATAAATATCGGATCTATTTTTATTTAGATTAAAAAACCAGTTTAGATAATAGCTACGCCTACGTATTATTCATAATACATTATAGCGTAACATTGTTACAATATTATTTAAGAACGAATTAAAATTACTTAATACGTTAGGATGTTTTAGGTAACAAAATGCAAGAGCCCGAGTTCGGACCGTTTCATTTTTTATAACCAATTAAGGATACAGTTGTATTTTCTTAATTGGTATACATTAATAATAAAACATTGGTCAGATTTAACTCTGGCTTGCGTATAGGCGTGATATCGTTTTTCTTGATATTTTTTTGGTTGAAAAATCGATTCAAAAAAGAGTTGGTATATATGTAATGGTTACCCGAAGAATTATTTCATTCGCATTCTTACGGTAATGGCAGGGTTTTAATCCTAACTTTGGTGGCCTTACATATTAAGCTTTCGCCTGATATGTCATTTTACTAAAATGTTTGCGAACTATTACCAGAAAATCCTAGTTGGTAATAGACATTTTAGCTCTATTATTTTAGACTCCGCCTCTTGCATCCTTCGGCCAACGGAGTCCCTTGATGTGCCTATACGGCACTTTATATAGTCATTATTTGCTATCAAGAGCAGTGATAATGGCGTTATGATGGCTTGTTTGTTACTCAAAACAAAAAAATTCTTACAGGACATATCTAATGGATAGATACGTCTTGTAAGAATTCCTTCCTAATTAACGTATATATTCAATGTCCTGGTTGATAATAGATTTACCAACACACTTATTATAACACACTTTTGATTAATTTCCTAATACTATATTTCTTTTATTAAACATAAAAAGAGCTTAATTTTTATTGATAAAAATGATAGTATATAAGTTATATAAGGTTGTTATATTTTTATTATTTTTTTATTAAAAAGTCTATGAATAAACTAAGGCAGGTTCTTGAAAAAGCTCTAAAGCAGGAGGAATTTTTTGTCGATTCTGAAACGGGTAATATTAACTACATTAAGGTTAAAGATTCTGCTGATCGTATTGATGAAAAACTCATAAGTATCTTATCTCAAAATAAAGAATTGAAGGATAAGTTTTTTATAAAAATTAAAGATGTTTATGTTTTTAATATTCAAGACTTTAAGTTTTTCTTAGACGAAAATAAAATAGACAATTCTTATACAAAATATGCTAATCAAATAGGACTTTCTTCTAATGGTGAACTCGTAAAAGATATTAATAATGTTGTTCTAGATTTTCCATTTAAAGATTGTGTTTTAGAAGGAGGACAAAGTACAGAAGAAGGTATTGATACAGGTTTTGAATATTCTGAAAAAAGCAAAAAATATGAAAAACATGAATCTAATAGAAAAGAAATATTCTTTAATCAAGTTCTTGCACAGGATGAAATAGATAGACTTTTTGATAAAAAAGCTTTCGTTAATTGGAAAAGATTTACAAAAGATAGTAAAAAGAATGGTGAAGCAGTAAAAGAAATAAAACGAGATAAAAATGGATTAATAAAAGAAAATTTTATAATCAAGGGCAATAATTTGCTTGCTCTTCATAGTTTAAAATCTGAATTTGCTGGAAAAATAAAACTTATATACATAGATCCTCCCTTTAACACTGGTAATGATACTTTTAATTATAATGATAGATTCTCTCGTTCTACATGGCTTACTTTTATGAAAAATCGTTTAGAGATCGCTAGTGAATTACTATCAACAGATGGGAATATTTTTATACATATTGATATAAATCAAATACATTATCTTAAAGTTCTATGTGATAGTATTTTTGGAGAAGAAAATTTTGTTGAAGAATTAATATGGGCATACGGATCACCTTCGGGGGGAAGATCTTCTGGTGCTAAACCTGTCAATATTCATGATACGATTTTACATTATTCAAAGTCATACAAAAATAGAAAACAAAATAAAATATTTATTCCATATTCAGAAAAATATATTAATGATTGGTTTAAATATGAAGATAAAGACGGAAGACGTTATCGAAAAAGAATGAGAGGTAAAGATGAAAATGGAGATTCGATTTGGGTTAAACAATATTTAGATGAGAGTAAAGGTATTCCACTTTCTACAGTGTGGAATGATATACAGCAAGTGTATGCTGATCCTAGAGCATATAAAGATGGAATGTCTCACACTACAGAATTATTAAAAGATTTTTCAGGAGGACAAAAACCAGAAGCGTTAATAAAAAGGATTTTGGAAATGTGTTCTGAGGAAGAAGATATAATTTTAGACTATCATATGGGAACAGGAACTACTGCTGTAACTGCTCACAAGATGAAACGCCAGTATATTGGTATTGAGCAATTAGATTATATTAAAGATTTTACGATTAAAAGATTATCTGAAACCTTAAAAGGAGATATAAAAGGTATTTCAAGGGAAGTAAATTGGAAAGGAGGAGGAGATTTTATTTATTGTGAACTTGCAAAATTGAATGAACAAGCAATAGAAGAAATACAGAATGTAAAAGATTTATCTTCTCTTATAAAACTTTTTGATACTTTGTATGAAAAATATTTCTTAAATTACAATGTAAATATAAAGAATTTTAAAGAAAAAATAATAAAAGAAGAGAACTTTAAAAAACTAAGTCTTAACGAACAAAAAAAGATGTTTTTATCTATGCTTGATTTGAATCAAATGTATGTTCAAGAGAGTGAAATGTCTGACAAAAAGTTTGGGATATCAAAAGAAGATCAAAAACTAACTAAAGAATTCTATCAAAAATAAAATGGAGAAACTGTATGAAAAAATAAATATTGGCAAAGAGACTGTCAAAAAGTATGCTCCAGATATTGTTTCTATTCCAGGGTATATATCTGATAATTTAAAATATAGCTTTTTTGACTGGCAAAAAGATGCTTTTGAAAATCTTCTTATCTACGAAAAAGAGTATAAGAAAAATCCTACTCATTTGATGTTTAATATGGCTACAGGTACAGGAAAAACACTTCTTATGGCTTCTACTATTCTCTATTATTATAAACAAGGATATAGGAAATTTGTCTTTTTCGTTAATCAAAATAATATAGTTGATAAAACAGAAAATAATTTTATTGATAAAAATCATTTTAAATATTTATTTAAAGAAAAAATAGTTATAGATAATAAAACAATAGATATCAAAAAGGTTAATAATTTTTCAAAAGATAATGATAATATTGAGATAAAATTTACTACAATACAAAAATTATATAATGATGTTCATATAATCAGAGAAAATCAAATATATTTAGATGATTTACTAAAAAGAGACATAGTAATGTTAGCAGATGAAGCTCACCACTTGAACACTAATACCAATAGATCAATACAGCAAGATTTGGATCTAAATACTGAATTAAAGGAAAGTGCTAGTGATGAAGAAATAGAAAAGAAAGGATGGGAACATACTGTTATTGAATATTTATTAAATAAAAAAGGATCTACTTTTACTAATAGAAACATATTGTTGGAATTTACTGCTACCATACCTGATAATGAAAGAGTTACTGATAAATATAAAGATAAAATTATTTATAAATTTGGACTAAAAGAATTCTTAACAGCAGGATATACAAAAGAAATAAATCTTATATCTTCTACTCTTGATAAAAAAGAAAGAATTTTACAAGCTTTACTTTTTAATTGGTATAGACATAAAATCGCTTTAAATAATAACATATCTAACTTTAAGCCAGTCATTCTATTTAGAAGTAAAACAATTGAGGAATCAAAACAAGATTTTGAAGATTTTAAGGATATTATAAAAAACTTAAAGGTGTCTGATTTCAATTTTCTTAATAATATATTAGATAAAATATCTGATGATAATTCTGCTTATGAACAAGGAAAATCTAGAACGATGGACCTCTTAGAGTTTATTAAGAAAGAAAAAATAAATAAGAATGAAATAATTAATTTTCTGAAATATGCCTTCAGTGATATTAATTGTATTATTACTAACTCTAAAGATGGTACAAAGACAAAAGAAAGGACTAGTTCTGAACAGGAATCATTGCTTAATAGTTTAGAAGACAAAAATAATCACATAAGGGCGATATTTACTGTTAATAGACTCACCGAGGGATGGGATGTCTTAAACTTGTTCGATATTGTTAGACTTTACAATACACAACCAGCAGGTGGAGCTAATAATAATCAAACACCAGAAGGTACAATAAAAGAAAAACAGCTTATAGGTAGAGGTGTTCGATACTATCCTTTTGTTTATAAAGATTTACAGAAGAATAAAAGAAAGTTTGATAGAGATCTTAAACATGAATTAAGATTCTTAGAAGAGCTTTATTACTATACTTATGATGAAGATTCTAGATATATATCTCATCTTAAGAATGAACTTAGGAAAGACGGCTACATTAATGATGGCAAAATTGTAAAAAGGTTTTCACTAAAAAAAGACTTCCTGGAAAGTGGTTTTTATAAGAATGTTAAGGTTTTATATAACGAAAGAGAAGATAATCCAAACAGAAAAAAGAAAAACTTTTCAGAAATAGAAAAGGCTTTTACTATGTTTTATAAGTTAAAAAACTTAGAATTTACTGAACAAGAACTTAATCTTGAAAGTGATGAGGATACTCAAAGATTAAATTTGAGAAGTAGAGGTTTAAGAACAATACCAGTTGAAATTAAAAATTTTGATAAACATATCTTCAAAAAAGCTGTTAATATAATGGCTAAAAATGATAATTCTATCTTTCGCTTTAATAATTTAAAAGAAGAGTTGTTTATAGATAGTATTGATGAATTACAAAATAAGATTTTAAAGAGTTTTGTTGTAAACATAGTAACTAAAGATACAGATTTTGATGATATTTATAATAAAGAAAAATTAGATATATTATTATCATTCTTTAATAAACTAATACCAGAATTAACACGATCAATAAGTCCTAAAGTTGGAACTGATTTTAAGGCAGGTAATTTCTCTGATTTTTTCAAAGAAGTAAAGATAAAAAATATAACAAAAGATGATGAAAGTGAAAGAATATATAATGATAATTTGAAATATGAAGAATGGTATGTTTTAGATGATTTTCATGGAACAAGCGAAGAAAAAGATCTTATTAATTTCATTCAAAACACTATTTCTAATCTAAAAGAAAAGTATTCTGAAGTTTACCTATTAAGAAATGAAGAACAATATAAAATATATGATTTTGAAAAAGGTAGAGGCTTTCAACCTGATTTTATACTATTTTTGAGAGAAAATAAGAACATACACTATCAAGTGTTTATAGAGCCTAAGGGTAATAATCTTTTAGAAGTAGATAAATGGAAAAATGATTTTCTCAAAGAGATAACAAAAAAATATGCAAAAAAGAATATATTAAAATTTGAGAATAAAGACTATGTTCTAATAGGATTACCTTTCTTTAATGATGAAAATAATGAAGATTTTATTGAAAATTATAATAAATTAACTAAATAATATGAATGAAATAATATATATACTTATAAATGAATCAATGCCTGGATATGTAAAGATAGGTAAAACCTCTACTAGTCTTGAGCAAAGAATAAAAGAATTAAGTGGCTCAACTAGTGTACCTCTTCCTTTTACTTGTTTTTATGCATGCACTGTAAAAGATTCCGCCTTCGTTGAACATCAATTACATGATGCTTTTGATAATCATAGAGTAAATCCGAGAAGAGAATTCTTCCAAATAGCACCTGAAAGAGTTGTTTCTGCTTTAAAACTTGCTCAAATAGAAGATATTACACCTAAGAACGATATTGTTGAAGATAAGGAAGATCAAAAAGCGTTAAATGAAGCTAGAGAAAGAAGATCACCATTTAGGTTTGATATGGCTGATATTCCATATGGATCAGAAATAGTATTTAGTCGTGATGAAAACATAAAAGCAAAAGTTATTGATAATCGTTTCATTGAATTAAATGGAGAGAAAACTAGATTGTCTATTTCTGCACAAAAACTACTTGGTTATGATTATGGAGTAGCTGGTACTGATTACTGGATGTATGAAGGAGAAACACTTGATGAAAGGAGAAGAAGAATTGGAAACGAGGAATAGTCATAATTTATGAAAGAATTTAATTGTAATCTAAATTCAATTTCTCCACATAAAATTATTAACAAATCAAATAATAGTGATTTAGATAATTTTTTTTTAATTTTAGGTTTAATTTTTAATGATTTAAAAGGAATAATACTTTTTAATGATTTTCTTATAAAAAATTATAAAAAACCAGTAGATGGAGAAATAAGTGCTCATGCTGGTGAATATGCAGGAATTCAGATTCATATATTTAAATTATCTTCGTCTCTAATTAGTGAATTTTTAATAACTCTGGAAAAACATAAAGATGTTATAAAAAGCATCCAGTTTAAATTTATAGAAAATAAATTGAGAGAAGAAATAAGAAATAAATGGAATAATGTTTTAGAAATAGCACTAGATAATAAAAAAGATTCTGATAGTTATTTATCAAAAATAGCTAGGATAAGAAGTAATATAACTTACCACTATGATCATTCAGGGACTGAGTTGAAAAAATCATTCATAAAAAGATTTATTGATTCTCCAAAGGATGATTCAAATAAAAAAGCATATTATGCTATAGGAGAAACAATAGAAACAACAAGATTTTTTTATTGTGATGCAATCATACATCAGTATATGAATGAACACTTTAAAATTGACACCTTGGATTATTATAAAGAAACAAATAGAATGACAAAAGATATAAATGAGATTATTGTTAATTTATTAAGTAGTTATTTGTCATATAAGCAAACCAAAAATAAATAGTAATTTTTTAAACAAAAAAGCGAAGCTCAATGGCTTCGCTTTAATGTTTCTCCGTACCTAGTTCCAAGTAGCTGATTGAAAATCAAAAATCATTTCTTCCGCTTCTGTGCTTGAAAGATTATCAAGTTCTAGAAGTCTATTTTCTTTTTCCTCTTCTTGAAAATTTTGAGAAATCAATTCAATTAGAGTTTTCTTTTGACGTGGATTGATCATTACATTACCACTTGTATAATCGTAATCTTTATATTTAGTAATCATATAGATAGTTAATAATTATTTAATAAACAAGCTATCTTATCTGATGCCTCCGACCTTGATATATTACTAAGCTCTTTAATCCAGTTATCTCTTTCATTAACTGGCACTTTCTCTTGTATTAAGGTGTTTAAATAGTTCTTCTGCTTATCGGTCGCTAAATCTGGCTCCATAGAAGAATCATCGACACTCATTCTGAATGACTCTAGGACCTTGCTAGCATTGTTTGTAGCCGATAAAAAAGAACCATTAATCGCAGTGGATATGGTTCTTTCTAAATACTTATTTAATCTACTAAATACTGCCCAAGATCTACCTAAAGATATTACTTGCCCATCTTTCTTAATAATACACATGATAGCTATTAGATTAGGTATATGTCTAAATTGCTTTAATGTATCTACGTCTTCTTGAAAACTAACTTCTAGCGTATAGCTTGTATTACATAGATTTCTAACTTCCTGGCTAACAGGATTATCACTGTTTGCAAATCTATTGATTCTTGGTTGAAATGGAGAAACTACTTCCTTGTTATATGTGTTCATGTTACTTTTTTAATTCAGTTACTTGCCTATAATAGAACAAGTAAATACTTTTAATTTTTTTAATGACCTTTGTTGGATCTTTCTTATCTTTATTCTCTGTTATTATGAAAGAACGAATTGCAGTTTCTCCTTTCTTGGGAACAAAACTTAAAGATATCCAACGTTTAAATGTAAGTGCTGAACGAAGAGGATCATAGTTTTTTAATTCACTTTCGCCCCAACGCTTAACTATTTCTTGTTCAACTAACGACTTTGTTTTTTCTGATCCTAAATATCCAGAAATCTCTGGACCATTTAGAATTTCCTTAATGCTCATAACCATATAATGTTAATAATAAAAAGTACGAGGACTGGTCGTACTGTTGAGACTTTTGTTATTAATAATGTGTCTCTACCCGCATAGTTTTAAATGTTCTATTTAAAATATGGGGTAGGGGGGTTGTCGATTTAACTTCCATAGATAAATGAGGGACTGTAAGGATATGTTACCTCTTGTGTTTTTTGGTTAAAATCTCAATTCTAGGGGTTTGGGCATCAAAAAATTTCGCAAAAAATTAAAACTTTGGGGTTGTTGATTATGATTATTAGGTGGTATAATTGAAGGACAATTTAATAAGAAGTAGCCTAAACCAAGAATAAAGTATTGGCATGGTGAAAATCCAATGACGCGTAAAGAACCCAACATCAAGGGCTTGCCGTCATTGGTCATATCCGGGAAACCGGTATGGATAGCTTAGGCTATCACCTTGTGTTGGGCTTTTTGTGTTCAAATTTGTAATTTAGAAAGAGAGGATGTTTATTACTAATCAAGATTTAGTAATATCTAAATATTAATTCGAAAAATATTTGGAGGAACTATATATTTTAAATCCACTGGCCAGGTTAGGCCTATCATTTTTTATTCCGCGTCCTCTCCTTTTAGTTTATAAGTTTATGATTAATATTTAAATTTAAAAATTATGGAAAATATAGAAGAAGAAAATATCATAAAAAGAAAAATTCCCAATACAAAATTTTGGGTAAAAGGCATACAAAAAAGTAAAGGAATTTGGGATGTATATATGATTGAACCTGAAGTAAATAACGAAGAATTAATAAAAGAAGATATAACAACAGAAACATTTAACATATTTTTGAATACAACACTTAAAACAATACCAGAAAAAAATAATAAACAAAAACCTATCATTTTTGAAAAGAAAAATATAGAAAATAGTCCAAAAAATGAAGATCCACTAATTGTATTTTTAAGAATTGCTTTTATCCTACTTTTTATTGCGTTACCTATATTATGGAGTGCTTTTCATAAAAATGATTCTTCTTCTCAAGAGAAAACTTTTTATGGATATGAATGTCAAACTTCTGATTGTAGTGGGCATAAAGCTGGTTACGAATGGGCTAAAGATAAAAACATAACAGAGTATGAAAATTGTGGTGGTAAATCAGAGTCCTTTATAGAGGGATGTAAATCTTATGTCTCAGGAGAGTATAATTTTGGGAATAATGAATAAATTAACATACATCTTAAAATAAACTATAATTAAACAATGAAAAAACTATACAGTAGGATTAACGCATTCTGGTTAAGATGTAGAAAATGGAGTAGTGAAAATATCTTCGGCTATATAGTTGGAGCAATAGTTAAGTTTACATTTATAATTGTATTTGCATTATTGCTCTATTCAGTACTTCCAGCTAGCGAAGAAGATTCATTTATTAATTATTCTAGTAATAAACAAAACGACTGCAATGTGATAGGTATCAATTTACACGGCACCATCTATACATATTTACCAGATCATGCAGATGGAGACACTTCATTTGATTATGATTCTGTTTCCAGTGAAAATATAATGAAAGCAATTGATGATGCAAATAATGATCCTGAAATAAAAGCTATCATAGTAGAAGCTGATAGTAGAGGAGGAAGTCCCGTTGCGGGTGAAGAAATATCAAGGGCAGTCAAAAATAGTGAGAAGCCCATAGTTGCCTTCATTAGAACAGCCGGGGATTCTTCCGCTTATTGGTCAATAAGTTCTGCTGATAAAATATGGGCATCTGAAAATTCTGAAGTTGGAAGTATCGGAGTTACAATGTCATATCTCAATAATGCAGAAAAGAATAAAAAAGATGGCTTGATTTATGAGAGATTAAGCTCTGGTAAATTTAAAGATTCAGGAAGTTCAGATATACCATTAACACAAGAGGAAAAGGACCTATTTATGAGAGACATAAATATTATGTACAACAATTTTGTTAGAGCAATATCAAGTAATCGTAATATTCCAATAGGTGAAGTTAAAAAGTTTTCTGATGGATCCACTGTACTCGGACAGAAAGCAAAAGAACTTGGCTTAATTGACGAGATTGGTGGAATTAATGAAGTAGAAGACTATCTTGAAGGGATAACAGGTGAAAAACCAGAGATTTGTTGGCAATAGGAATAGCTAGTAGTTGTATCCAGATAATACGGAGAAATCCGAAAAACGAATTGGATATATTCGGCTTTTTGTAGTAAATAAATTATATTGAAAACAATTTTATTTCAATATAACAAGGTTGAATTTTACTGAAATTTCTGTAATAATAGGGAAGTCGGTTTTTATTATTTAAAGGTGTCAATTGTGATATACAAACCTCATCCGAGGTTTAAATTTTTATCTCGTTTTTGCTGAGGGGGTATGCTCATCTAAGTAGTGCGAGTTTGGGACCCAAAATTAGATTTTACCTTTACAATACAACGTTTTCATTTATGCGCGGTTAGCTCAGCTGGTAGAGCGACCCCTTGACGTGGGGTAGGCCGGGGATTCGAGTTCCTCACCGCGCACAGTTTATTAATCAATTAATTTTTTTATGAATACAGACACACAAATAATTATATTAGCAGCTGGAAAAGG
>Ga0209373_10003219_pt1 | contig 15383 bp, 10 predicted proteins | sample Higcelweek5metaG_FD_187173 | JGI IMG/M metagenome (GOLD analysis project Ga0209373, IMG submission 187173) | Freshwater pond sediment microbial communities from the University of Edinburgh, under environmental carbon perturbations - High... | ecosystem: Environmental > Aquatic > Freshwater >...
GCGCAAAGGAAGCTATGACATTAAGGGGCGGAATGCTCATAACAAACCCTATTCCCGAGAAAGACTCCATGGATGCTGCCTATATCAATCAAAAAATCGAAGAGGCGCTGCTCGAAGCGGAGCGTCTGGGCATCAAAGGAAAGGACACAACACCGTTCCTGCTCGATGAGATTCAGAAGATCACCGGCGGCGAGAGCCTTGAGGCGAATATCCGTCTGGTCATCAACAATGCTATTCTGGCATCGCAAATTGCCGGAGAGATGAGTAGAATCGGATAAGTCCGGTCAGGCTTTACGGACTTTAAGGATGGATAGGAGGGCGCAATATGGAAAGATTGTCGGATATTCTGGGGAAAAGGCCCGCGGAAACGAATGTGGCCGTAATCGGTGATGCCCTGATTGATTATCAGTACTGGGTCGACGAGATGCCCCCGGTCGGCGGCGACACGCTGATTCATATGTCCAACCGGAGCGCCGGAGGATCCGCGGCAAATACCGCGGTTGCACTCAACGCGCTGGGTGTCAGCACGGCGTTCATCGGACGCATCGGTTCCGACGAAAACGGCGACTGGATCAAATCACAGCTTGCGTCCGGCGGCGTCGATATCTCCTGCGTACAATACGGCGCAAGCAGCGGCTATGTCGTAACGATCATAAATGCCACCGGCGAACGAACGATGTTCTCCTATCGCGGTGCGTCGGCGATACCGATGATCGCGACCCCGATCCTGTCCAAAACCATGCGGCGTGTAAAGATCATGCTGCTTTCGGGTTACTGTCTTCTGAACCCGGAGCAGGCCGGATTTTCCCTGATGGCGATCGAAGAACTGAAGGCGGCCGGAGGACTTTTCGCACTGGATCCTTCGCCGCTCATCGGACAGGTTGAACCCGGGCTTTGCGAGAAGATACTCTCGTCCGTCGACATTCTCATGCCCAACCGGAGCGAACTCATGACGCTGGCCCAAACGGATCAATTTGCTCAGGCACTTGAAACGATGCAAAAAAGAATTCCCGTACTTGCGCTCAAGCTCGGATCGGAAGGTGCCGCAGTCTTTGTCCGTAAGGGTATGGTTACCCCGTCCGGAACGGTCTTCCCGGAAGACCTGTATGTAGAGGTGCCGGCTGAGCCTGTTCAAATCGTCGATACGACGGGTGCCGGAGATGCCTTCAACGCGGGCTTCATCTCAGGATATCTGGAATCACCCGATCCGAAGGTATGGCTTGGGAGAGGCAATCAAGCGGCAGCGGCCATCGTATCTCAGAAGGGCGCAAGACTGAAAAGTTGAGCTGTAATCTGATTTTTGCAAAGAGAAAGAGCGGGGAGCCAGACGAATTGTCCGGCTTCCCGCTCTTTGCAATTAATCTTGAAGAGGCTATGGCAGATTAATGAAACCTGCGTTTTCTTACAACCAGAACGGCGGCACAGCTAAGCGCGAGTCCGGCTGTAATGAGTATGGCAACAGGGATGACGGAGTCCAGTTCTCCGGTCCTTCCGAGAACAGCGGTGATGGTTACCTTAAGTACTTCACTGTCGCGTGCTGCGGTCCGGGTTCCGTTCACGGAGTTGTTGGTATTTGTGGCTTTTACGAAATAATAGTAAACACCGTGGGTGCCTGTGCCCGGAGTATACGTGGCTCCGGTTGCGCCCGGGATAGCCGTGTAGGAACCGTTATCTCCGTTCTTGACATACCACTGGTATGTGACGGCACCGCCGTCTGTCGCGTCGGCTTTTGCGGTTAGTACGGGAGATGCACTGTCCTTGGTATAGGATACGGTACCACCTACATTGACGGAGAAAGAAGGTGCAGCAGCATCGACAAGGGGTACAACAGTTACCTTGCATACGGCGCTCATGGTCTTTGCGGTGACCGTTCCGTTAACCGAATGGTTCGTGTTTGCAGCGACGGCATAGTAGTAGGACACGCCGACGGTATCGGTCCCGGGGATATAGGAAGCACCGGTTGCACCCTGTATGGCAGTACCGGCAAGTGTATCCGGTGTGATTTCACTCGCGGCGATATCACCGCTCTTCACGTACCACTGGTATGTGATTGTGCCGCCGTCCGAAGATTCGGCTTTCACAGCAAGAGGTGAGGCGGTTCTCCCATTGATGAAAGATACGGCCGGATCGAGGTCCGTCGTGAAAACGGGCAAACCCGCATCGACACGCTGCGTTACAACAATCAATACGTCAGCCGTCACCTGTGCACCGCCGTTATAGATGACGGTGATCGTCGCCGTGTGCGTACCTGCGGTAAGGTTGGCAGCGGGCTGAACGGTCCAGCTGCTGATGCTGCCGCCGGCGGATACGGTAGTACCGCTGCCGGCGATAACAAACTCGCTGCCGCTCACGGTAACGCCGGTAATGGTCGAGGCGCTGTTTCCGCTATTCGTGATTATGATCGGTTTGGGCATAGGCTGCGCATCCGAAGAAAGAATCCCGGTGAAGGACGGTGCCGTAACCGCCAGTGTATAGGTACGTACCGGACCTTCGGTGACTGTAACCGAGACGGAGGGACTTGCCAAAATGCCGGCCTTTGCCGCATATCGCACGTCGTATGTTCCTGCGGAAAGATTGACTGTATTGGTATCGGATGCGGAGGAATACGTCGTGGCGGAGGAAAGCTTGTATTCCATGGCCGACGTAGTTCCGGAGATCTTGCCGTCGGATTCGCCTGCAAAGGATGTTGCCGAACCTGTAAGGCCGATGGGCGCTGCCGGCGTGACAACAATCGATACGTCTGCCGTCGCCTCCGCGCCGCCGGTATAGGTAACGGTGATCGTCGCTGTATGTGTACCCGCAGCAAGACCTGCGGCCGGCTGAACGGTCCAGCTATTGATGCTGCCGCCGACGGCTACGGTATCGCCGCTGCCCGCGATGATAAAGTCGGTATTGCTCATGGCGACGCCCGTAATGGTCGAAGCGCTGTTTCCGAGGTTGGTGATCACGATGGGCTTGGCCTCCGGCTGCGGATCCGAAGACAGAATACCGGTGAACGAAGGCGCCGTAACGGACAGCGGATAGGTGCGTACGGGACCTTCGGCTACTGTAACCGCGACGGAAGGACTTGCCAAAAGGCCGGTCATTGCCGCATATCGCACGTCGTATGTTCCGGCGGAAAGATTGGCTGTCTCGGTCTCGGAGGCGGGAGAATACGTCGATGCAGAGGAAAGCTTGTATTCCATGGCCGATGTAGTTCCGTAGATCTTGCCGTCCGATTCGCCTGTGAAGGATGTTGCCAAACTCGTAAGGCCGATGGGGGCTGCCGGCGTGACGACAATCGATACGTCCGCTGTCGCCACGGCTCCGTCGTTGTAGGTGACGGTGATCGTCGCTGTGTGAGTGCCTGCGGAAAGACCCGCTGCAGGCTGAACGGTCCAGCTGCTGATGCTGCCGCCAATCGAAACGGCACTGCCGCTGCCTGCAACGATAAAGTCGGAATTGCTCGCAGCAACTCCTGTAATGGTGGAGGCGCTGTTTCCGCTGTTGGTTATCGTAATGGGCTTGCCATCCGGCTGCGGGTCCGAAGAAAGGATGCCTGTGAAAGAAGGCGCCGTAACCGTCAGTGTATAGGTGCGTGCCGGCCCTTCGGCGACTGTAACCGAGACGGACGGACTTGGCATGTACCCGAGTTTCCCCGCATAACGTACATCGTAGTTTCCTGCAGCGAGACCCGTTATTTCTATCCCCGAAGCGGGGGTATAGGCGGAAGCGGTGGAGAGCTTGTACTCCATAGCCGGTGTGGTTTCGGAGATCTTGCCGTCGGATTCTCCTGCGAAGGAAGTTACCGAACCCGTAAGGCCGGTGGGCTCTGCCTGCATATGGGGCAGCGCGTACAGAAGGAGATCGTCATATGCCTTAACCGCAAAAGCCCAGCTTAAGTCAGCTCTAAGGCCAATTTCCCAGGTAAGCCCCGAGACGATTACTTTGCCGTTTCCGAGCGGGTATTCGGCCAGCGTCGGTTTGTTGTCGGTCTTGGAGCGCAAAATCACATTGGCTCCAACCGGCAATGTAGCCTCGACAAACACGGAATGGCTGCACGAGTTGCCTTTAAGATCGCTGTCAACAAGAGCAACATGGTTGCTCAAACTGCCGGTGACGACAGGGCTTGTGGGGTCAGCGATCACATTATTTTGCTGTGGATCAAAATTTACATCAACATCTCCCGGTAACTTGACAGCGATATCGGAGCTTGACTGATAACAGGCACCGAAAAGCACGACGCCGCCCGCCTGTGCATAGGCTTCGAGCTTTGCCTTGGTAGTTGCGTTATAACCGGTGTAATTCTGACTGTTTCCGATCATGACCATCGCATATCCCGACAAGTCGAAATCTGCGGCGTTGACTTGAGGGAAAGTGCGTTCATCATAGCCGGAGATAACTCCGGAGGTCTTAAGTCCTGTCAACATAGTATTGTTGGTACTTAATCCCCATGGCAAAGTGGACTGAATCAGAAGTACCTGTCTCGTACCTGCGGCATCAACGTTTGCTGCAGGAAAAATATTTATCGTAAGAATCATTGCCAGAGCCAGAAATACACCCCAAAATTTCCTAGTCTTCATATAAATGAATCCCCTTCATGAAAGTATTCGATATTCCGGGAAAGTATAACACGAAACAAACATAAGATACTATAGGTAATAACTTGTTTTGTATGTAAAATTTAATGAACTCTCGAAAATTTAACGGCACGAAATAGCGAAAAGAATTTTTCCTGGAAGTGCCCTCAAAGAGGGCCTTTACATAAAAAATACGCTTCCGCCTATAAGGTGAAAGCGTATTTGATGATTGCAAAGACCCGGCACAGAGTCGATTACGGTTGGTAAGCCTCGACACTCCACGCTTCCAGGGTAGGAGCGGTAACGTCGGTTCCGTCCATCGAGGTATAGGATTCGTTGTATTCAGTGGTACCCCAGACGGTGACTGTATCGCCTTCAGCAAAAACGGTTTCGCCCTCGCTCAAGTTGTAATAGACCTGAATAATATGGTCGGCGTCGGTATAGCCCTCCTCGTAAATAAGGTAGCCGATCGAGTAAGTCTCGCCTTCGACATAATCGTAAACCTGAAGGATTGTGCCGGTAGCCTGAGCACGTACGCTTGAATTGCTTTCGCATGCGGTATAGAGATCATCTCTCGTACAGGGAATACTTTGATCCCTGAATGCACCGACACGCGCATTCCTTTCCTCCGCTGTTTCCTGAATAAATCCTCCGGCAAATTCACCCGCGAAAACAATTTCGCCGTGATCGTTATAAAGGGTTCCCTGGCCTTCGGGGACATCATTTACAAAATTGCCCTCGAAATAAACGATACCCAGATAGGATTTTTGGCCGAAGCCATTCAACGCGTCGTCGAGATAGATGCCGGTCTCATAGTGTCCGTCCTCCCAGGTCGTAGATCCGTTGCCGGACATGTGTCCGTCGACCCATTCGCCGTCGTACGTCCACTCATAGCCGTCGTTGTTGGTCGTTGTGAAGGTGCCGTAACCCTGCGGAATTCCGTCAACAAGATCTCCCGTATATGTGCCTGTCCGGTCACCGAAGTAAAAAGAAAGAGATAAGGTCTCATCGGTTACGCTTCCGGTAACGCCGCTCTCGAGAGAGGCTGTCGTGTCCGTCGAATCCGTTGTAACGTCTATAGCTTCCGTACCGGAAAGCCCCTCGGCCAGGAAATCGTCGGGATCAAAATAGCCCGATTCGCGGACAAAGGTTCCTTTCTCTTCCACCTCAATCGTATCCTCATCGAGCGTGAAAGAATAATCGGTGCCGTCAATTGTGATGACACCTTCGCTCTTCTGATCATTGAATGAAAAGCTGCCTTTTCCGGTACCGTCGGCCGTATAATTGTAAACCTTGCCGTTGTCCTTGAATTTCAGAACTTCGTTCAACTCTTCCGAAGACCAGTAGCCCGTAAGGGAATCCAATGGAATAGCGGAAGTCGCAGTTGTCGCCGCGCGGTTCTGCAAATACGGAACAAGGAAGACAAGCCCGATGGCCGCCGCGATGGATACAAGGGCCAAAGATATCAGAATGAGAATCAGTGCAAGATGACTCTTCTTTCTCACGGGCTGAGACGAATAAAGCACCGTTCCCTGAGGAGCGGGAGATACGGCCGGTACCGGCTGATTGGCCGGATACATTGGCTGCGGCGGATACGGCTGTGACGTCTGATAGACGGGCATACCCGGCTGGAATGTCTGAGCCGGCTGAAAAGGCTGTACCGGCTGCGCCGGCTCTGCCGAGGGGACCGAAGGACGAACCGGCGGAGCAACGAGGAGACTCCCGCACGCTTCGCAGAATTTACCTGTATCCGGATTCTGGTGACCGCAATTTGCACAAAACATATTATTATCTCCCGCCGTTTCATTTGGATAAAAGGATATAACTTCGTGGCTTTAATATGACCATTATAGCATGCTATTCCGTGCCGCATTTAGAGCGATCCATATTATTCTCAAAAATAATTTATGCTGACTTGAGCCATTAGTGCGAAAGTATTTCATAATTTTCCGTATTCATATTTATCTTGCAGATTACTTCTGACAAACATAATTCATAGTTGACGTTTATTTATTTTCAGATATTATGAAAATAAAAACAAATGAGCGGTGGCGATATGAGACACGAATTATTGTATTTCATAAAGAATAAGAGAAACCGATTCTGCCTCATTCTTCTTGTCCTGCTTTTTATTGTCTATACGATTTCGCTTCTCTTTTCTGTAAGAGCTCTGCTTATCGAATATGCTGCGGTGAGAGGGACGTATGTGTATTTAGATAACATGTCGGATTCTGTTTCGGCAATCTACTTCTGGTACGGCACCTGCGCAGATGGCTCGCAGGGAGACGGTTACTGGTTCAAATATTTTAATATGATTATGGTTCTGATCCTGATCCCGCTTCTGCTGGCGATGGTCTTCGTGGATGCCTTTGTCCAGGATTTTAATGCAGGAGTCACGGATGCCATCCTCGTGCGGGAAGGGAAGCTTCGCTACTTCGCGAACAAGTTCCTTATGTCTTTTGCGGGGCCTTTCGCAACAATGTATCTCCTCCTTATTTTCCAGTTCCTTTTTGGACTTCTGATGCTGAATGTGATCCCGACCGGGTTCCAATCCCCCGGGATCGGGATCACAGAAATCGGGATTGTCCTGTTTACTTCCGTAAAAATAGGTGCTTACTACGGGGCGATGATGACGTTCTCCTATGCGCTCTCCCTTGTTCTGAAGAGAAGGAAAACCATCGTATATGTGTATCCCGTAATTTTGCAGCTGATTTTTTCTATGCTGATATATCCATTTCCATCTAACATGTCATTCTATTATACGAATTTGTCGAGGGAAGACATTGGAGTCTTCTGGGGTGTCATCGCTGTTCTGCTGCTTGTTTCTTCCGGAGTACAATTACGTGCTTTGCGGGAGAAGTCGCTGTTATGATCAAGGCATGCGTGAAATACAGCCTTATGATGCTGAAGAATCCTCTGATCCTGATTGAGTTTCTGATGCTCCTTGTTATTATTGTGTTATGGCCGGAGGGCCCGGACGGTTCGTTCTTTACCCTGACCTCGATGCCCTATTCCTGCAATATCTATGTCCCGATTTTTCTTCTATACTTGACGAATCTTTCCGTCAACATCACCACCGCCTCGATCATGTCGAAGATTCCGCTCGGCCGGTATTTTGCCTTCTCGCTGGGGAATTTGTTCTTCTCTTCGTTTTTGTACTCGACGGTTATCCATGCCCTGATTCTTCTTCGGTGCGGGACGGCGACAGATTCTTCGCTTCTATTGAAACTGTGGGCGCTGTCTATATTATGCTTTTTGAACGCGTCGCTCCTTTACCGCGCGCTGCAGCATCTTACGGGAACCCGGAGTATCGGTTTCATTTTGATCTTGTTTATTGTTGTTTATGAAGGACTTTGCCCTACTCTTTTTTCGGCCTGCAGCAAGATTCCCATCCTTATAACACCGGTCTTTTCGGGAAGAACCTTCGCTGATTCACTGGTTCAAATCATACCGCTTCTTATGATATATACAGGTCTGTTCGGGGCTTCGCTGCTTCTGAGGAAGGAAGAAATCTGATTTAGACACACCGGATCTGCCGGCGTATTTACGGGGAGAGAATATGGAGTACATTGTTTTTAAGAACGTTAATAAGAAGATCGGCAGTGCCGGGATCCTAAGCTCGGTCAATCTGACGGTTCATGAGGGGGAAGCCACGGCGCTGTGCGGGAGAAATGCCTCCGGCAAAACGATGATGCTCAGGGCAATGGCCGGGCTCATCCGTCCGACAAGCGGCTATATCACGATAGCGGGGAAAGAACTTACACGGATGAATCCGTACCCGCAGTCGATGGGGCTTATCATCGAGACCATGAAATTCTGGCCGTACTATACGGGCTTTGACTGTCTGAAGATTATCGCGAGCATTAAGAATGAGATCAAGGAGGAGGACATTCGTAAGGCGATATGCCGGGTCGGACTCGATCCCGATGACCGGCGCCTCCTTCGCAAATATTCGATGGGAATGCGGCAGAGACTCGCGATTGCACAGGCCATTATGGAGTCCCCTCGCCTCCTTTTACTCGATGAACCGACGAACTCACTTGACGATGAGGGCAGAGATCTTTTCCAGAAAATCATGCACGAAGAAAAGAGCCGCGGCGCCACAATTGTCGTCGCGACCCATATTGTCGAGGATCTGGGTACCTTCTGCGATACGTATTACAAGATCGATAACGGAACGCTGGCGCTTGACAAGTCGCGTCCATAATAAACGAAGTATTTTACGACAACTCGAACTGCCCCGTATACAGCTGGTAGTATTTGCCCTTCTGCCCGATCAGTTCCTCGTGGTTTCCGCGTTCGATGATCTCGCCGTTTTCGAGCACGAGGATGGCCTGTGAATTGCGGACGGTTGACAGACGGTGGGCAATGACGAAGACCGTGCGGCCTTCCATCAGCTTGTCCATTCCCTTTTCGATCAGCGCCTCGGTACGGGTGTCGATGGAGCTTGTCGCTTCGTCGAGAATCAGCACGGGAGGATTGGCGACGGCGGCCCGCGCGATGGCGAGGAGCTGCCGCTGGCCCTGGCTTAAGTTGGCGCCGTCGGAGTTAAGCATCGTGTCGTATCCATCCGGAAGATGGCGGATGAAGAAGTCCGCATTGGCCAGATGAGCCGCCGCTTTGACCTCGTCGTCCGTCGCGTCGAGCTTCCCGTAGCGGATGTTCTCCATGACGGTTCCGGTGAAGAGATGGGTGTCCTGCAGAACCATCGCCAGCGAGCGCCGTAGATCGTCCTTTCTGATTTTTTCAATGTTGATGCCGTCGTAACGGATTTTGCCGTCGGTCAGTTCGTAGAAATGGTTGATCAGATTGGTGATCGTGGTTTTGCCTGCGCCGGTGGAACCGACAAGCGCAATTTTCTGTCCGGGCTTGGCATAGAGTGAAATATCGTTCAGGACGATCTTTTTTGGATCGTATCCGAAGGTGACATTCTCGAATTGTATATCGCCCTTGAGCTCGGTGTAGGTGAGCGTCCCGTCACCGTGCGGATGCTTCCAGGCCCAGAGTCCGGTACGCTCGGGGGTCTCGCTAAGATTGCCGTCCGCGTCTCTTTTCGCGTTGACGAGCGTCACGTATCCGTCGTCGCTTTCCGGCTCTTCGTCGATAATCTCGAAAATACGCTCGGCACCGGCCAGAGCGGCGAGGATGGCATTGAATTGCTGGGAGATCTGGGTAACCGGCTGTGCGAAGGTCCGCGTGTACTGCAGGAAGGACGCGATGGCACCGATGTTCATCTGCCCGTTAATCACGAGGAATGCGCCTGCGGCAGCGGTCATTGCATAGTTGATATAGCCAAGGTTGCCCATAATCGGCATGATGACGTTGGCATAGAAGTTGGCCTGTGTCGCAGATTTCCGCAAATTTTCGTTGAGTGCGGCAAATTCGTCCCGGACCTCGTTTTCGTGATGGAAAACCTTGACGACCTTCTGGCCTTCGATCATCTCTTCGATATAACCGTTGACCTTTCCGATATTCTGCTGCTGTCTGGTGAAATACTTTGCGGAGCTTCCGCCGATCTTTTTGATGACGAGCATCATTAAGAGGAGCATGACGAGGATCAGCACAGTCAGGAGCGGACTTAAGACCAGCATCATCACGAAAGTACCGGTAACGGTAAGGGCGGAGGATACGAGTGCCGTGACACCCTGCGTGATCGCTTCGCGGAGTGTATCGACATCGCTTGTATAGCGGCTCATCAGCTCGCCGTGGGAATGTGTGTCGAAGTACCGTATGGGAAGGTCCTGCATCTTGTTGAACAGGTCGCGCCGCACCGCGTTTAATACGCCGTTGGATACCTTGACCATCAGCCGGCTGTAAAGGAAGGAGGAGAGGACTCCGACGGCGTAGATGACGATGAGAAGAAGCATCGTCTTAACAAACGGCATGAGCTCCGCGGCGGTCGGTACCTTTCCGATCAGCGGTATGATACAGTCATTCAGAAGGGGCTTGATCAGATAGGTACCGGCGACGCCGGCGCCGGCACTGATCAGGACAAAGATCAGGACAGAGACGAGTCTAGCCTTATTGCCGGCGATGTATTTTGCGAGTCTCAACAGAGTTCTGCGCGTGCTTTTCGGCTTGGCGCCGGACATATTTCTTCCCGGCATTTTAGGCTCCTTTCTGCTGAGATTCGAAAACCTCGCGGTAAATTGCGTTGCTCATCAGCAATTCGTCGTGTGTGCCGATTCCGTTGATTCTGCCGTCGTCCATGACGAGAATCCGGTCCGCGTCACACACGGAGCTGATGCGCTGGGCGATGATCAGTACGGTAACCCCCCGGCCGTAATCCTTAAGGGCCGTACGGATTCTCGAGTCCGTCGCGGTATCGACGGCACTGGTGCTGTCGTCAAGAATCAGGATTTTCGGTTTGGAGAGGAGGGCACGGGCGATACAGAGACGCTGCTTCTGACCGCCGGAAACATTGACGCCGCCCTGCCCTAAGACCGTGTTGTATCCGTCCGGAAAAGACTCGATAAAGTTATGTGCCTGTGCGGCTTGGCAGGCTTCTGCGATCTCTTCATCCGTCGCGCTCGCGTCGCCCCATTTGAGATTGTCGCGGATCGTACCCGAAAAGAGAACGTTCTTCTGAAGCACCATGCCTACTGCTTTCCGAAGTTCGGCGATCTTGTAGGAGCGTACGTCCCTGCCGCCTACGCAGATCTTACCATCCGTTACGTCGTAGAGGCGGGGGATCAATTGAACAAGGGTACTTTTGGCAGATCCCGTGCCTCCGATGATGCCGATTGTCTCGCCAGGACGGACCGAGAAATTAATGTGCTCCAATATCTTTTCGCGCGCCTTCGTGTCATAGGCGAAGGAGACATCGCTGAATTCAATACTTCCGTCCGTGACTTTTCCGGTTGATGAATCTTCGTCGGAGATGTCCGGCTTCTCGGTAAGAACTTCGGAAATTCGGCTGGCCGATTCTCTTGAGATGACGATCATGACGAATACCATAGAGAGCAGCATGAGCTGCATCATGATCTGCGTGACATAGCTGATGAAGCTGATCAGTTCGCCGGTCTTCATCGAGCCGCCGATCACCATATTGCCGCCGAACCAGAGAATCGCTGCGATGCATCCGTATATGGACAGCTGCATGGCCGGATTGTTGAACTGGACAATCTTCTCTGCCTTGACGGCCGCCTGCATAAGGTTGTCGTTGGAGGCTTTGAATTTGGACTTCTCGTAGGAGGAGCGGACAAACGCCTTGACGACGCGGATACCGACCAGATTCTCCTGCACCGAAGCGTTCATCGCGTCGTATTTTTTAAACATCGCCTTAAAGCGGGGATACGCAAGGACAATAATGATGCCGAGAACACTTGCAAGGAACGGGATGACAACCAGAAAGACCGTGACAAGACTGGCATTGATCTGGAATGCCATCGTCGTCGCACAGATCAGCATGACCGGAGCGCGCACGAAGATTCGAAGGATCATCATGAAGGCCGTCTGGACGTTTGACACATCCGTGGTAAGACGCATGACAAGGGATGAGGTGCTGAAGTGATCCGTGTTCGAGAAGGAGAACCCCTGTATTTTGTCGAAAAGCCCTTTTCGCAGTTCGCTTCCGAAGCCCATGCTCGCGGTCGACGAGAAGCGGGAGGATATTGTGCCGCAAAGAAGCGATATGATCGCCATCAGAAGCATCAGACCGCCCGTCTGAAGAACATAAGTCAGGTTTTTGGAGGGGATTCCGACGTCGACGATTTTCGCCATCAGAAACGGAATCCGGACTTCAATCAGCGCTTCTATAATGATCAGGGCGGGCGAAATCAGAGTGGCCCGCCTGTATTTTTTAAGATAAGGAACCAGATCTTTTATCACAGTTCTTCCTCCTTGCGGTTTTTCTGTTCCTGCAGTTCGCTTAAGACTTCGAAGAAGGACTTGTCCTGGAATTCGTCCGACGAGATGTTCGCGTTCATTCGGATCAGATATCCGTTAAAGGCTTCGAGATCTTCCGGCGAAAAACCGCTGAAAAGCTGCTTGTTCACGGATTCGAAGGATGTATGGCATTCCATCAGGCGGCTCTTGCCCATATCCGTTATCGAAATCAGGTTGGCCCGGGAGTCGCTCCCGCTGCGGACCCGCTGAAGAAGGCCGGTTTTCAGCATACGTTTTACGGAGGTCGCGATCGAAGGGGCCGAGACGTGGAGCGCCTCCGCAAGCTCGGTCTGCGAACATCCGTCATGTGCTAATACATAGTCCAGAATCGGGGGCTGCCCGTAGAAAATGCCGGAATCGTTCGCTGCGCGGGTAATATAGATCCGGTGCAGTACGTTAAGCCGGTTCATGCGTTTTGTGATGTCATATAGAGACAGTTCCATATCGTGGCTCCTTCGCAGTTCATGAGTTTCGCGTGGTTGATGCTTCGGGCTTAGGCGGATGCCCATTCTTTTCGCTTTGATCCGCATTTTGTGATGCACGAAAATGATAAACCGGTTAACCATTAACCGATTAACTAAATTACTCCGATTCATCGGGATTGTCAAGAGGAATATATTCATGGTCATGCCTCCCAGCCCTCGAAAGAGAGCACGATGACCGGAGACGATCTTGCATTCATTACCTGTAAAAGGATGCATAGCGGACTTTGCCCCGGTTTTTACGGCTGCATACTTCATGAGAAATCTCTTGTTTGCTCGGGGGGGACAGTGTCGTACAAATATGAATTCTTGCTTGATCCCCGCTAAGGATCTACCGAGTTCAATTTCTACTTCTTCGTGTCCGATTTTAGCTTACCACTGCATTTCTTATCAATGATTACCTGCGAAATCGCTCGATTATGAAATTTTGTATGTGTGTCAATGATTGAATATATGGTTATTTGTCAATGAGTACAGCCTGACGGGGGCTGTTCCTGCGATCCAGTATAGCGATTATTAATTAGCTAGACCGATAACCTCTTCAGGATCGATTTCATTCATATGGTATTTCCAGTGGTAGACAATACAAGAAAATGCTCCCGGATTTATGAGATATTTGAACGTATGGACTCTCCCTTGAAAGATTCTCTTGTAAGCCTGAGCGGAGAGTCGATCGGTAATCCATTCCGAAGCAACCGGAATCGGCATCTAGTACATCCATTCCGACGATTCAAACCGCGAGACAATAATCGTTGCATTTTGGCGATTCTGGCCCGGCGGTTACAATACCGTCGTTAGACAAGGGAGAGCAACAGTTGCGTATCTTCCTCCTTGATGGGAATCAGAACCGTTCGTTCATGAATAGAAGTTCAACCTACTCAAATGCGTTCAGATGCGGATTGAGTAGGCTTATCAATGATAAGAAACGCGCATCGATTGGTTAGTGAGCCTACTCAAACACGCTCATATGCTGATCGAGTAGGCTTATCAATGACAAGAAACGCGCTTCGAGAGGCGGGCGTACCTACTCAAACATGCTCAGATGCGGATTGAGTAGGCTCGCAATGATAAAAAACAACGCATCGGGTCACCGTCGCACCTACTCAAATGCGCTCAGATGTTGATTGAGTAGGCTCGCAATGATAAAAAACAACGCATCGGGGCACCGTCGTACCTACTCAAATGCGTTCAGATGCGGATTGAGTAGGCTCGCAATGATAAAAAACAACGCATCGGGTCACCGTCGTACCTACTCAAATGCGCTCTGATGCGGATTGAGTAGGCTCGTCAATTTCGCATGAGTCCAGATTTCCACTTTAGTCTTGTTAATTGCGAATCGCTATACTGGGCTGTATATCAATGATTGAATATATGGTTATTTGTCAATGAGTACAGCCTAAATCAGTCAATCCTGCGATCCAGGCGGCATTTCTCGCGACGACGGAGTCGGACACACGCGGGCGTGTCGGAGGAGTTAAGAAAACCACCTTTTGTGTGCTTTGTTCCACTGTTTTTCTGCTATTAAACTCTTAATAGACTTCATTATCCAGCTGTTTTCCGATGATGCACGTATGACCACTTTCATCGTAGATTCTTATCAGGTAGACTCCGACTGCATCGGACTCTTCGTCACTCGTAAATTGAGCATGAAGCTCCATAACGTATGACCTATCCCTGTCTGTTTTGAGGCTAACATCCATACTGGTAACAAGGTAACGTGTTTCTTCCTCGATATAATTGCCCATTCTCCTTTCAAACATTTCAACGTCAGAAGGTGATGTGACCTTCCCGTCAAATAATTCCAGCGCGGCTGCTATTTCCATATCGATAACCGGAGATGACCTGGTTTCTTCGCTGAGCATGCTTTTTATGCCTTCGGTATCATTGTTTTCCAGATATCCGATCAGTTCCGTACACATTACCTTGCCGTCCCTGACGCCGATGGCGCTTTTGCACCTATCTATATAGTTATATATACGGACGGTCGCCAGAGATATACAGAGCAGGACAAAGAGTCCTATCACCAGAAGCTTTTTTCTTTTCATATAGGCAGCCTCATCACCCGGTCATTTCATTGGCAATTCAAGTAGTTTCTGATAAAGGTAAGTAAAGTATATATCTATTTCTGATTACATTGTAATGCACACTTCGCAATTTGCCAATTCTCTATTCCATTGAATTGAGCGGCGCGATGGCCGCGTATTCGGCGCTTCTCGCGTAGTAAAACATATATTGCTGGACCATGCCGAGGTAACCGTCGTAAAGTTCTTTCGGGAAATGTCCCGCATATTCTTTTTCGAGAATCTTCTTGATCCATGTGTCTTCCGGGAAAGCGTTCCCGTACCCGAGTCCGAAAAGCAATATGCAGTCGGCCACTTTGTCGCCGATCCCGTACATGCCCTTGAGAGAGGCCTTTGCGGCATCGAACCCGGCTGTTTTGAGCTCGTCGAACCGG
>Ga0209373_10003221_pt1 | contig 15378 bp, 16 predicted proteins | sample Higcelweek5metaG_FD_187173 | JGI IMG/M metagenome (GOLD analysis project Ga0209373, IMG submission 187173) | Freshwater pond sediment microbial communities from the University of Edinburgh, under environmental carbon perturbations - High... | ecosystem: Environmental > Aquatic > Freshwater >...
CATCAAGAGCGGGATAAACGGTGCAGAAAATATCAGTACCAGTGAGGAACGCCACTCTGACGGCAGTACCACCAGTAGCACTGCCAGTGGTAACAGACCAGCCAACACCATCTGGGGCAGGAAGCGGGCAATATAGGCCTCAAGCCCTTCCACGCCGGCAGTAACTACCTCGGTCAATGGCCCCACTTCACCGGCCATGCCGGTGGGGCGCAGCAGCAACAGCCGTTGGTACAGGGCAGTGCGGACCTGCTGCCTGACCTGTGCTGCCGCCTTGATGGCTGCATGTTCACTCAGATAGGCGGCCAGGCCCCGCAGCAGCGCGACGGCCCCTACCCATACCAGCAGCGGCAGCAGTGGAGTCAGCCCGATCCCCTCAATCACGGCCCGCTGGCAGACCAGGGCCAGTAACCGTGCCTGCAGGATGATCAGCAGACCACCGCCAAAGGCAGCCAGGATAGCTGCCAGCATGCTGCCTTTAACACTGCGGGCCTGCTGACGTAGCCAGGCTTCAGGGGTGGCTGGGTTTGGTATGTTGTCCTGTTTTTCAGTCAACAGCTATCCCTTCATGCAGACCAGATACTTCAGATAGCGACCTTCAGGCAGGGTAACCGGGTAGGGAAAGTCAACCGGCTGTCCCTTTTGCTCAATCACCCGCAGTTCTGCACTGGTCTGCAGGGCACCCCGACGCAACTCCTTCAGGTAGTCCGGCAGATCGGTCTTCTGATGATTGGATGAACAGATCAGCAGGCCACCATCGACCAGTAACGGCAGACAGGCTGCCACCAGTTCGCTGGTACCGCCACGGGTGGTAAAGCGTCCCTTGGTTGTGGTGGAGAAAGAGGGCGGGTCCATCAGGATGATGTCAAACTGCTCGTTACCGGTAGCCAGTTCCGCAAGTTTGGCCATGCAGTCCCCCACCAGAAAGCGGTGTTTTTTAGGGTTCAGGCGGTTGGCGCTGAAGTTACTCCGGTTCCAGTCGGTGTAGCCTGGAGAGACATCCACCGAAGTGACCTGGGTTGCCCCGCTTGCCGCAGCAGCCACGGAAAAGGCACCGGTGTAGGCAAACAGGTTCAGGAAGCGCTTGCCAGCCGTGCGTGGCATCAGGCAACGGCGGTTCTCCCGTTGGTCCAGAAACAGCCCGGTATTCAGCCCTTCTTCCAGTGAGACCAGAAAAGTCAGACCGTTTTCCTGTACCTCCAGCCGCCCAGGTGCTGCGCTACCTGCCAGCAGTCTGCCATATTTCTTGCTGTCGCTGACCGCCTCCAGCTCACGGGTGTTCTGGGGCCGGGCCTTTTCATAGATCCCGATCGGTTCCAGTAGTTCCTGCAATACGCTGGTCACCAGTTTCAGGTGGGGGCGCCATCCTTCACAGTAGAGCTGAATCATCAGATATTCTGCATAACGGTCCACGGTCAGGCCGGGCAGGCCATCACCTTCGGCATTCACCAGGCGATAGGCGGTGGTGTCGCTCAGATCAGCATGTCTTTCCCGCAGGCTGATGGCGGACTGCAGCCGCTTTTTGACCCAGCCACGGTCAAGTTGCATCGGCTGATGGCTCAGCACCCGTGCCACGATCCGGTCAGCCGGGTCCAACAGGGCGGTGGCCAACCGTTTGCCCCGCTCATCAGTCAACTGCACCAGATCACCGGCCTTTGCCTTGGGCCAACGCTTGGTGAAATTATCCGCAATGATCCAAGGGTGCCCCAGTTCCAGCATCCTGACCGTATCTTGTCCTACTACTCGTTGTTCCATGAACAGTTTGCTCGTCCCTTTCTCGAGGTGATTGCCAAAGGCATACCAAAACGCTAGAGTATATAGAACTCGAAAAAGCAGCGTCGTATTTCAACCTACTTTGGAGGTAGCAGATGGTTAAGAAGGCTGTTGTACTTTGCGCACTGGCACTGGCAGCAACTATGATGTTCAGCGGTGCAGCCCTTGCCGACAAGGCAGACGACATGAAATGGATCGCCCAGTGCCTCAAGGACAATAAGGATGAGGGCGTAAAGGAAGAGGTTGTATTCAAGTACTGCAAATGCATGAACGACAAGATGGATGAAAATGAGACCAGGTCAATCACACAATGGGAAAAAGCAAATCCAAAAGCCGCAAATGAGTGTTCAAAAAAGGCTGGATGGAAATAGTCTGCCAGACCACCGCTCGTAGCTTGTGAATCAGTTTAAAAATTAAAGACGAGCTAATGGGCGCTGCTTTTTCGAGTTATCAGTTCCATCAAAGCTACTAGCCCGAAATGACGATCCTGACAAAGCGGCGCTTGCCGATCTGGACGATGTACTCGCCGCTGGCGATCAGCTCTAGGTTGGTGTTGCTGACCTTCTCACCATTCAGCTTGACCCCGCCCTGATCAATGGAGCGGCGGGCCTCACCATTGGATTTGGTCAGCCCGGCCTCAGTCAAGGCCTTGGCCAGCAGTAGTGGGCAATCAGCCGCGCCATAACTGACCTGGGGCATCTCATCCGGGATTTCATTTTCCTTGAACCGTTTCACAAAGTTTTCTTCAGCAACATCACCGGTACCGGTCCCGTGGAAGCGGGTCACAATCTCGCGTCCCAATGCCTTTTTGGCTGCCATCGGGTGTACTGAGCCATCAGTCAGACCAACCTTTAACTGCTCGATCTCAGCAATGCTCTTGTCAGACAGCAGTTCATAGTAACGCAGCATCAATTCATCAGAGATGGACATGACCTTGCCAAAGATCTCATCCGGTGCCTCGCTGATACCGATGTAGTTGCCCAATGATTTGGACATCTTATTGACGCCATCCAGACCTTCCAGCAGCGGCATGGTCAGTACGCACTGGGGTGTCTGACCCCATTCCCGCTGCAGCTCGCGGCCCATCAGCAGATTGAACTTCTGGTCGGTACCGCCCAGTTCCACATCAGCCTTCATGGCTACCGAGTCATAGCCCTGAATCAGCGGGTACAGAAATTCATGGATCGCAATCGGCTGTTGGGTGCTGTAGCGTTTGTGGAAGTCATCCCGCTCCAGCATCCGAGCAACAGTATATTTGGAAGCCAGGCCGATCATGCCGCCGCAGCCCAGTTCGTTCAGCCAGCTGGAGTTGAAGACCACCTTGGTCTTTTCCGGGTCAAGGATCTTGAAGACCTGTTCTTTGTAGGTCTCTGCATTGCGCAGCACATCTTCGCGGGTCAGCACCTTGCGGGTCTCGGATTTGCCGGTGGGGTCGCCGATCATGCCGGTGAAGTCGCCGATCAGGAACTGGACATCATGACCTAACTGCTGAAACTGACGCAGCTTCTGGATCAGTACCGTATGGCCCAGGTGCAGGTCAGGTGCAGTGGGGTCAAAACCGGCCTTGATGATCAATGGGCGGCCAGCGGCCAGTTTGTCTTCCAGTTCCTTCTGGATCAGCAGTTCAACACAGCCGCGCTTGATAACGGCGATCTGTTCGGCAACGGTTCCACTCATTTCAAACTCCTTCTATCTTCAACATGCAGCATTGATCCGCTCAATGCTGACTGCCTTACCTGTTTTTGTGTCTATTCCAATCACCACAGCATTGATCCGCAGGTCCTTTTTGGGGATATCAAACTTGACTGACTGCTGGGTCAGAAAGCGCTGGATCGCCTGTCCCTTGTCAACCCCGATGACAGAATCAAAGGAGCCGGTCATCCCCACATCGGTGATGTAGGCGGTTCCGTTCGGCAGTATCCGTTCATCAGCGGTCTGGACATGGGTGTGGGTACCCACCACGGCAGAGACCCGGCCATCCAGATACCAGCCCAGGGATGCTTTTTCCGAGGTGGTCTCGGCATGAAAATCCAGCAGGATAATGGATGTTTTCTTTCTTAACTGCTCCAACTCTGCATCAGCGCAACGGAAGGGGCAGTCCAGGTTTTTCATGTAGACCCTACCTTCCAGATTCAGTACGCCAACCTTGATGCCCGCAGGGGTCTCTACCACGGTTGAACCGCGGCCCGGCGTACCAGGCGGGTAGTTGAGCGGCCGGATGATCCGTTCTTCCCGATCCAGAAAGCCGGAGTTATCCTTCTTGTCCCAGATATGGTTGCCGCTGGTCAGCAGGTGGACCCCCTGACGATACAGCTCTGCTGCCGTGTCAGGGGTGATACCGAAACCACCGGCAGCGTTTTCGCCGTTGGCTATCACCAGATCGACCGCATGACGGTCCACCAGCCGGTGCAGTTCCCGGCTGATGGCTGTCCTGCCTGGACTACCGACAATGTCACCTATAAAAAGAATCCTGACAGACATCTAACGGGCAAACTCGGTTGCGCGGGTCTCCCGGATTACATTGACCTTGATCATACCGGGGTAGGTCATCTCACTCTCAATCTTCTTGGCAATATCCCGTGCCAGCAGTACCGACTGTTCGTCGGAGACCTGTTCGCTGGAGACCATGACCCGGATCTCACGGCCTGCCTGGATGGCAAAGGAACCACTGACACCGGCGAAGGAGGTGGCGATCCGCTCCAGATCCTCCAGTCGCTTGACGTATGACTCCATCATCTCGCGCCGTGCGCCAGGCCGTGCGCCTGAGAGGGCATCGGCTGCCTGGACCAGTACCGCCAGGATGGTGGAAGGTTTCTCATCCTCATGGTGGGCGGCGATGGCATGCACAATCTTTTGTGACTCCCCATATTTACGAGCAATATCAGCCCCAATTACCGCATGGGAGCCTTCAACCTCATGGTCAACCGCCTTACCAAGGTCATGCAACAGGCCGGCCCGCTTGGCCTGCTTGACGTTGATTCCCAGTTCGGCGGCCATAATACCGCACAGGAAGGCTACTTCCAGCGAATGCTGATAGACGTTCTGGGTGTATGAGGTGCGGTATTTGAGACGCCCGATCAGCTTGAGTACCTCAGGATGTATGCCATGCACTCCCAGGTCAAAGGCAGCCTGTTCGCCAGCCTCTTTGATCGCTTTTTCAACCTCTTCCTCTGATTTAGAAACCACTTCTTCGATCCGGCCCGGATGAATCCGGCCATCGGCCAGCAGTTTTTCCAGTGACAGGCGGGCAACTTCACGGCGAACCGGGTTGAAGCCGGAGAGGATTACCGCTTCCGGGGTGTCGTCAATAATCAGGTCAATACCGGTGGCAGCCTCCAGGGCGCGGATGTTACGGCCTTCACGACCAATGATCCGTCCTTTCATCTCATCAGAAGGCAGCGGCACTACAGAAACGCATTTCTCGGAGACATACTCACCGGCATAACGCTGGATTGCTGCCGCGATGATCTCCTTTGCCTTCTTGTCAGCTGTTTCCTTTGCCTCTTCCTCAATAAGTTTTATCCGCTTGGCGGCATCATGCCGTGCCTCACTTTCCATGGCGTTAACCAGGCAGTTCTTGGCCTCTTCTGCGGACATGCCGGAAATCTGTTCCATACGGGCACGTTGTTCTGCTGACGCCTTGGACAGCTCCTCTTCTTTTGCAGATATTGCTTGCTCTTTAATAGAAACAGCTTGTTCTTTCTTCAGCAGGTCCATCTCTTTTTGATCAACAAGGACCGCTTTTTTATCCAGATGTTCTTCCTTTTGCTGTATCCGTCGTTCTTGAACCTGAATTTCTCTTTTCTTCTCTTTTAACTCGCCTTCTGCTGTTTCTTTTGCTTCAATTGCCGCATCCTTGGCCTTCAGTTCAGCCTCTTTTGCAATGTTATCTGCTTCACGACGGGCATCATCAAGCACCCTGGAGGCCAGCTCTTCAGCCTGGGCGACAAGTCCTTCTGTGCTTTTTCGTCCAAAACGGTTTCCTGCTACATACGCCACACCAGCGATCACAATGATCACCAGCGCCATGACGATACTGGTTGTTATCATACCGCCTCCTTCTCTCTATGTTAATCCGGCTCCTGGCCGGTTCCTGCTTTTTTCTCCCGTTGGAATAATCATCCGTTTATCAGTAACAATATACTGCATCTTTATATCATGGTCCTCAACGGGAATATGCTCAACTATCTGAAAATCATGACAAAGTCCTATAAGTATGCCATGATTTGGAAGTTGACTCAAACAACGGTCATAATAGCCCTTGCCAAATCCAACTCGATAGCCGCGCAGGTCAAAGGCCACTCCCGGCACGACAATCAGATCTGCTGATGCAACTGCACACCTTCTGTCAGAGTGCAAAGGTTCGGGTATCCCAAAGCAACCGTTTACCAACTCTTCAGGCTCAACAACCTCTATAAATTGTAGTACATCTCCATGCACTGCAGGATAGAGAACCGACTTGCCGTGGGCACGTGCCTCGAGAAACAAAAGAGTCGTATCAATTTCACACTGCACAGGCGAATACAGTGCGATACATGCCGCCTCCTGAAACTCCACAAGTCTGATCAATCGTACCTGCGCTTCAATACTGGCTGCCTGCCAAACAGCTGCATCAAGGTTTCGACGCCGTGCCAGAAAATCACGACGTATCGCTTTCTTGGGCATCGCACTCACCTGAATAAAATATGCATAAACATGAGGTTACCCGGAATCGGGTCAGGTCTGCTGCAGGGAGGATGGAGGAAACCTCGATAACTCCAGGTTTTATCTGTTATCGAGAGCCCCTTACATGCCGGGGATATATAGCCAAGTGCAGTTCATCAGTATGCAGATAACACTGCGGAAACCGAATATGTGCAGATCGTTTATTGCTATGGTATATATATCAAGTCTCCCTGAAGAGACCGGTTGCTTACAGTACTTTGTCCAGCTGCTCAAGTATGCTGTTGAGTCTTGTATCCAGTGCACTTGTATTGCTCTGCCTGTTTTGCAGCTCCAGATAGGATTCCGCAAGGTTTAAAAAGGCAAGGGTCACCAAAAGCTGAGGATCAGCCGTTGTCAGACGGTCTCGAATCGTTTCAATTCGAGTATTTACAAAGGCTTCAACCTCCCGCACCTTCTCTTCACTTGCAGAACTGCGGACCGGAATCTCACGTCCCAGCACGGTGAGCAGGTGGGCCTTTGTCATGCGTTACACACCTTCAAGTTTGCCTAAAATTGAATCAATGCGCCCTTTAAGCTCTTCACGCTCTTGCTGGAATCGCCTATTCTCCTCAACAAGAATACGGTTTTCTTCCTTCAATGCTGTATAGTTGCCAAGCAGGTTGCCGATTTTTTCTTCAAGCTTTTCAAAAAGTTCTGATTCCATTGGTTTCTCTCCTTCTAAAGGTGCAATAATATATTGATTTTCCTGAACAAAGTCAAGCCCCATTTGAACTGATAGAGCAGCCCTTTGACGGCTATGTGGTCTGGAAGAGTGCATCTACAAACTCGTTGGGATCAAATACCCGCAAATCGTCAATCCCTTCACCGACACCGATGTAACGGACCGGCAGGGCAAATTCATGGGACACGGCAATAACAACCCCTCCTTTTGCTGTACCGTCCAGCTTTGTAAGCACTAACCCGGTTATTCCGGCGGATTCCTTGAAGAGTCGGGCCTGAGAGAGCGCATTCTGGCCGGTTGCCCCATCAAGCACAAGCAGTGTTTCATGGGGAGCACCGGGAATTTCGCGACCAATCACCCGATGAATCTTTTTCATCTCCTCCATCAGGTTTACCTTTGTATGCAGTCGACCGGCTGTATCAATGATCAGAATCTCAGTTCCTCGACTGACTGCTGCCTTGCAGGCATCAAAGGCTACTGCCGACGGGTCGGCTCCCTCCTGATGGCGGACAACCGCAACCCCGGCCCGTTCTCCCCAGATCTCCAGCTGTTCTGCTGCAGCGGCACGGAAGGTGTCCCCGGCAGCCAGCAGGACTTTTTTACCTTCAGCTGCAAATTTTGCTGCCAGCTTGCCGATGGTGGTGGTCTTGCCGACGCCATTGACCCCCACCACCAGAATGGTAAATGGAGCAACGCCAGTAGTGATTAACGGTGCATGATGCGCCAGCAGACGTGACAGCAACTCCTCTTTTAACGCGGCTCGCAGGGCAGCGCCATCTTTCAGTTCATTACGGGAGAGGCGCTGTTCCAGGCTACGGATCAACTCAACCGTTGTCTTGACCCCGATATCAGAGGTAATCAGGATCTCTTCCAACTCCTCCAGGGTGTCGGCGTCAATCTCCTTTTTACCAAGAACCAGCGCGTCGATCCGACCCACCAGCCCTTCAGTGGTTTTTTTCAGTCCGGCCTTGAGGCGTTCAAACAACCCGGGTTTGTTCTGTGTATCATCAGTCGGCGGCGGCTGTGTCAGCTGTTCTTTGGCAGCGGTTCCGGTTACCTTGGAAAATATATTCCGCAGAAAACCACCTTTATTCTCATCAGACATTAAAGCTCCCTCTTCAGCCGTGTCAAGGCAGCCGTAAAATGGTAGCGTGCCAGTCCAACCGGACAGGATCTGCTGGTCTGCAAAACCAGAGAATAGTCAGGATCGACAGCACCAATCAGCAAGATCTGGCATGCAGAGGTCACCACCACATCCTCTATTTCGCCCTCCTGACTCGCAGTGTGCATCTCACGGAGCCGGGATAATATGATCCCCTTGTGTGCACCCACAAAACGCATGTCGTAGGAGTCACAGTGACAATACTCCTGCACCGCCTCCCCTTCCCAATCAACCAGAATGGCACCCACGGCATCGGGTACCGTATCCACCAGATCTTTCAATATCGCATGAAACGGCATTAAAAACTCCTTGCAGATACGCAGGAAATGATCACGTTACATAGCAGAACAGTATAATTAATGCAATCGCACAGAAACAAGCCGTGATGCGCCCGGTTCCTCCATGGTGATGCCGTACAGGGTATCTGCAACCGCCATGGTGGCCTTATTGTGGGTAATAATGATGAACTGCGAGATGGCGCTCATCTCCCGCACCATCTCATTGAAACGGCCTATATTCGCGTCATCAAGGGGTGCATCCACCTCGTCAAGCAGGCAGAACGGGGTCGGCTTGATCAGGAAGATCGAGAAGATCAAGGCCACGGCAGTCAATGCCTTTTCTCCACCGGACAGCAGCATCACGTTGGCCAGTTTTTTGCCCGGAGGCTGTACGATAATATCAATACCGGTCTCCAGCAGGTCCTGTTCATCGGTCAGCCGCAGTTCTGCCTTGCCGCCGCAAAACAGCCGTGGAAAGACCTCCTGGAATTTTTCATTGATCAGGGTGAAGGTCTCCAGGAACCGTTTGCGGGTGGTGCGATTGATCCGATGGATCGCCTGCTGCAGGTCATTCAGGGATTCCTCCAGGTCGGCCTTCTGTCCGGCCAGAAAGTCGTAGCGCTGTTCCATACCGGCGTACTCTTCAATCGCCATCAGGTTGACTTCACCCAGCTCATCAATCATCCGCTCAAGGTCAGTCTGGCGGATTCGGGCAACAACCGGGTCCAGCTCCCGCTCACCCAGCCGTTCACGTACTTCACTTAAATTCAGCCGGTGGCGATCCTGAAGTGACTGTTCAAGGTGTTCCTGTTGCAGTGACAGCGAAGAGACCTTTAGGGAGAGATCAGCATGCAGCTGGCGGATCGCTTCCCGCTCTTCACGACGCAGGCGGGCATCATGCTCTGCGGTTGCCAATTGCATGGCTGCGGCTTCATGCTGCTGGCGTACGACCTGTAACAACTCATCCTGTTTGATCTGCTGTTCTAGCAGAATCTGCAGGCGATGTTCCTCACTTTCCAGTTCGCTGCAGAGACGTTGCCGATTGTTTTCAGTCTGTTCGCGCTCTGTTGTACTGTTTTGAATCCGCAGATCCAGCTCTGCCAGCTGGGAGGTGAGTGAAATAACCGTGCGCTGGTGTGCCTCGCCCTGTTCCCGCAGGGTGGCAACGGTCACCCGCTGCCCCGTCAGTGCCTCCCGGGCTGCAGCAAGGATCAGGCGGCGTCCCTCCAGTTCAGCGCTCAATGCCTGTGACTCCTGCTCAAGACTTTTTGCGCGGGCCTCGGCCTCTTGCTGGCCGATGTTTGCAGCTCTCTGCTCTTCCTGCAGGCCGGTCTGCTCTTCCTCCAGGGTTGTCCGTTCATGCACCAGCAGTTCCAGACGTTCATCTAACCGTGTCGCCTCGGCATCAAGCTGCTGCTGGTCTTTGATCAGTCCTGACAGCAGCAGATCAAGGCGGTGTTGATCAGTACGGGCAGTCTGCAGTGCATGGCCAACCTCCTGTAGTTCAGCCCGAATCCGCTTCTGCTCGGCCTCACTGGTGGCCAAAGTCTGGGACAGCGTCTGCACCTGCAGCTCAAGTGACCTGATTTCCCGCTTTTTGTGGATGATGCCGCCCTGGGCTGATTCCGGGGGGCCAGCGCTGACGGTGCCGTCAGAGGCAACAACCTCGCCAGCCCGGGTCACAAAGGTCAGGTCAGGATAGCTGCGAGACAGGGACAGGGCGGTTGCAAGGGAGTCGGCCAGATGCACCGGAGCGAGCATCCGCTGCAGTTGCGTGGCAGCTTGCCCGGAAACCTCAAGCAATGCCAGCAGCGGTGTTGTGCCGCTGATCTGTTGCGGTGCGACCGATTGCTGCTGCGGTGCTGCCAGCTGGGCGCGTCCTATTGCCTGTTCACGCAGATACTGGAGGGCACTGATCAGGTCATGCTCGTTGTTGCAAAGAACCGCCTGCAGCCGTTCAGCCAGCACTGATTCAACTGCCAGTTCATACTCTTCCGGCACCAGCAGGGTATCAGCCAGCATACCGCCCAACCGCTCACGCAAGGGTGATTCGGTCATCAGCTGCCGCACCCCTTGTCCGTACCCGGCAAACTGGGCCTCAAGCTCCTGCAGTGATGTCAGGCGTGAGCTGTTTCGACTGAGTTCATCCCGCTGGGTCTGGACCAGCTTGTCCAGTTCCGGTAATTGCGTCTTCAGGAGTAGTTCCTGTTCAGCCAGCAGGGTGATCTGTGCGGCAGCAGTTTGATGTTCCTGTCTGCGCAGCTCAAGTTGCTCAGTCAAGGTGGTATAACAGCTTCTGTTTTCATGCTGCTTTTCCATGACCACAACCTGCTCATGGCTGTGACGCTCAAGCCGTTCAGCCAGAACAACAAGACGTTTCTGGGCTGTTTCCTGGCGGGTGCGGCATTGCGCGGCTTCGCCGGTGGCACTGAACAGGTCTCGACGCTGTGCTTCTATCCGGCGGCTCAGGGTCTCAAATCCCTGTTCCTGCTCCTGTTGTTCCTCCTGCAGGGTGGCCAGCCGAGCCTCGGCAGCGGTCAGGTCGCTGCCGGTGGTCTGCTGGTGCTGCTGCAGTCTGGTCAGCTCAACAGCAAGGGTCTCACGCCGTTCTGAAATGGTCTGCTGCTCAAGCTCAAGCCGGGCCAGACGCTCCGTGATGGTCTCCTGCTCTTTACGACGGAAGGTCAGGCCATTTTCACAGGCAACAGCCTCGCTTCTCACCCTGAACAGCTCTTCCTGCTGGACAGACAGCTCTTTTTCCGACTCCAGCATGGCCAGACGTTGCAGCTCTACCAGGTTTTCAGACGTATCGGATGCGCTTACTACCTCCTGCATCCGCTGTTGCTGTTCGCTTAGCTGTTGCTGGGTCTGTTGATGCTCGGCCTGCAGGCTATCGGCCTGATGCAGGGCGAAGAGCAGGTCAATCTCCCGCAGCTCTTCACGATGTTCGCGAAATTTCTCTGCCTTTTTGGCCTGACGCTGCAGGGCATTCAGTTGTCGTTTAATTTCTCCCAGTACATCAGAGAGCCGCAGCAGGTTCTGGCGGGTGGCATCAATCTTTTTCAGGGCCAGCTGTTTTCTGGTCTTGTATTTGGTAACACCGGCCGCCTCTTCAATCAGCAGACGACGTTCTTCAGGCCGTGAATGCAGGATCTGGCCGATCTTGCCCTGCTCTATGATTGAATAGGCCTTGGTGCCGACACCGGTATCCATAAACAGTTCAGAGATATCCAGCAGGCGACAGGGGGTTTTGTTGATCAGGTATTCGCTTTCGCCATCACGGTACAGGCGACGGGTGAGCTGGATCTCGCTGAATTCAAGATATTTGGCCGGAGCACGTCCGTCTTCCGTTGAAAAGACCAGCGATACCTCGGCCATTCCCAATGGCTTACGGTTTTCACTGCCCAGGAAGATCACATCCTCCATCGCCTTGCCACGCAGGTTTTTGGCCGACTGCTCCCCCATGCACCAGCGGATGGCGTCAACGATGTTAGACTTGCCACAGCCGTTGGGGCCTACAACGCCAGTTACTCCCTGTTGGAAGTCCAGAACAGACTTGTCTGCAAATGATTTGAATCCAGCTATTTCGAGTCGTTTGATTTTCATAGTGTGATAGCGTTATCTAAAGTAATATATTTACTTGAAAGCTGTTGCATAGAGTATGCTCATTTGTTACTGTATTTTTGTCACGGTGGCCACTATTGGGACACTTGCTGGACACTACAGGGGGACGCTATGCCACGGTTAAAAATTACAAAAGCCAACGTGAAAGAGATCGTCAAACCGGTATCCGGTCAAGTGGATTACTTTGACACAGAGTTGTCTGGTTTTGGTGTCAGGGCCACCAAAGAAACCCTGACTTTTTTTGTACGTTCCAGGCAGCGCGGCACCAACAAGAAGCCGTTTATTCCCATTGGTGTCTTTGGACTCTTTACAACCGAACAGGCGCGAGCAGTTGCCAAGGATTATCTGCAGCGCCTTGCTGCAGGTGATGATCCTCACCCGGACCGACAGAAACAATTGTTTACATTAACTGTTGCAGACCTCCACCGTCAATATATGTCTACCAAGAAGACCTTGGCACCGGCAACCATCCGTCAATATATCGCCTGGATGGAGAACCACTTTAAGGACTGGTTGACACTACCAGCGGACACTATCACCGGCAGCATGGTGTTGGAGCGTATGGAGCAACTGGAGATAGTAAACGGCAAGGTGCAGGCTATTAATGCCGTGAAGCTGCTGAGAAGTCTTTTCAGGTTTGGTTTAGCCTTGCACCCCGGAGTAATTCAAAGAAACCCCGTGGACGGCGTGCGGGAAGTGCGGGAACGTGATTGGGCGAAGAAAAAACGCCGTACCACCTTCATCAAACCTGAAGATTTGCCGGTATGGTTCAAGGCGGTGAATGCTTACGATAACCCCAAGGGGCGTGATTACATGCTGGTTCTGCTCTACACGGGTTTGAGGCGTAACGAAGCCGCCCGGTTGAAATGGTCCGATATTGATTTCAAGAGGAAAACCTTCACCTTTACCCCTGAAAAGAAGCGGGGTGAAAAGCCGGAAGATGACCAGGTAACTATGCCGATGTCAGATCAGCTCTACAAAGTGCTGTTAAAGCGTCGGGCGGTTGGATATGAGAATGAGTACATCTTCCCCGGCAAGCATCCATCACCATTCCTGAGCAACCCTGATAACTACAAGCGGGATATCATAGCAGCAACCGGCGTTCAGTTCTGTTTCCATGATCTGAGACGAACCTTTATTACTATAGCTGAAAGCCTGGACGTGCCACACTACAGTCTGAAGGCGCTGCTGAATCACAGCATGGGGAATGATGTTACCGGTGGGTATATCCAGATTACAACGGAGCGGCTACGGGAGCCGATGCAGCGGATTGCTGACAAGGTCACTGAGCTGGCAACAGCGCCCCCTTTAGTGGAAGATCAGGAGCGTGAAGCTTTGGCTTAGTATTGTTGCCTCCCCCATGCCCCATGAACTCAGATTATCCCGCTCGCTGCTATGGCCTCACATGGTAGCAGCGTAGGCACATCAACGTCAGTTTATCCTATCCAGAATGAACTTCATGGCCAAAATCTATTCAAAAGGTTTGTTGTTCAGCAACGCCACCCCACATAAAGCAGCGGGTCCTCCCTGGGGGTTTACTCATTGCGGTAAGACAAGACCTCGGGGTCTGACTATTTTTGGTGGAAAATGGTTTTCCCGTTTTCCCTATGCTATAAAATGGTGATATTCACATGTTTTCGCCGTGGTTGTGGCTGTAATCCGGCAGGGGGTATGCACAGACAGCCGTAACACCTGCCGGAATTTTTGGTGGTGGTGACAAGTTGCAGAAAGATGGTAAAAAAGGTGAATTAGTGGCAACCATGCCGCTTGTGCAGCCAGCCGTGCTTCCCTGCCCAGACAAGGGCGTAACGACCAGGCCAGACACATCAGCGTACCGCACCCCAAGAAGGATATGGGGATCGGGATTGTAAGCAAGTTGCTGAAACAGGCAGGGCTGTAAGGGGGAAACCATGAAATACCCGATAGCGATAGAACCGGGCAGCGAGACCACCGCTTATGGCGTAGTTGTGCCTGATCTTCCCGGCTGTTTTTCTGCCGGTGATACGCTGGACGAGGCGATAGAAAACAGCAAAGAGGCCATAGCCCTATGGATTGAAACCGTACTTGATGACGGTGGCACAATACCAGCGCCCAAGGGGGTGGCAGATCATGCAAACAATCCTGATTATGCTGGCTGGTTCTGGGCAGTGGTTGATATTGACAGCACACTGCTTGATGATACGTCTGAACGGGTGAACATCAGCATGCCTAAGCGTATTTTAAACAGGATTGACCGCTATGCCACTGCAAGAGGTGAAACCCGTAGCCGGTTCTTGGTAAACGCTGCCATGGACAGGATCATGCACGCGGGTGGATAAACACGCGACCAGCGGCCAAGCTGGTCATACATGATTAAGCGGATGTTCCTTCAGGTAGGTTTTAAGGGCCTCATTCATTCTGGTTTGCCACCCCTTACCGGTTGCCTTAAACGCCTCAAACACTGCAATATCAAACCGTACCGTCTTCTGAACCTTGGTTCCGCTGCCCAAAACCCGGCCCGGTTTAGGCTTCAGCATATCTGCTGCAATAGAATCTCCAAATATTTCACGCAGGGCACCTTCACCGCGTTTGGCGTTAGCAAACCATTCAGGGCTTAATTCAGGAGCATCATCAGGATCAACCCATGTTGATTCGGTAGGATTCAATTTCTCTGCTGTTTGCTTTGCGAAAGCTGATGACACGGATGCCTCCTTTAGCTCTGGTAATGATTGCTATATGCAGCCGACCTTCAATGGGAGCCGCTACGATGTACCGCCGTTCAGGGTAGACAAAGCGGGTATCTTCAGCAATAAAAGCCGCCCTGAAATCCATTTCGGCCACCATATCAAACGACAAACCCCGCTCTGCTCTGTTTTTGTCTGATTTGGCTTTGTCGTAAGTGATGTTCATATATGAATTTATAACTACAAAATAGCAGAAAGTCAATACTGGCAACCAGCGTTAAAATTAAAGGAGTGGCGAACATGGCAACAATGACCCGGCCACGGTTGCAGGCAGTAGAAGTCTTGAACAACTTCAGATTGCGGCTTACTGTTAGCGGTCATGAAACCGCCCGCGATCCTGGCCATGTGTGGGCGATAGCCTGAACTCATTTTTCTATCTTTCTCTTTCAGTTTCTTCTCGTCTTTCTTGCCTTCATTTTTCTCCTTGATCCTTCT
>Ga0209373_10003222_pt1 | contig 15373 bp, 4 predicted proteins | sample Higcelweek5metaG_FD_187173 | JGI IMG/M metagenome (GOLD analysis project Ga0209373, IMG submission 187173) | Freshwater pond sediment microbial communities from the University of Edinburgh, under environmental carbon perturbations - High... | ecosystem: Environmental > Aquatic > Freshwater >...
CCGTCGCAGCGGCGGCGTGGGCTGAAAGGCTGGCGGCACTGCCGGGATGCCGGATCGGTCTGGTCTGGGCCGGCGATCCGCGCCAGCACGACCCGTCGGCATCCGGCATTGACGCCCGGCGCAGTTTGCCCCTGTCCGCCCTGGCCCCGCTGGCCGCCATTACCGGTATCAGCTTCGTCAGCCTGCAAAAGGGCCCGCCGGCCATCCAGATCGCCGAATCCCCCTTCCCCATCCATGACTGGACCGGCGAGTTGGGGGATTTCGCCGATACGGCGGCCCTGACCACGCAACTTGACATGGTGGTCAGCGTCGATACCGCCGTCGCCCATCTGGCCGGGGGTCTGGGCGTGCCGGTGATGCTGCTGTCGCGCTATGACGGTTGTTGGCGCTGGCTGCACGGGCGCGACGACACACCCTGGTATCCGGGCATGCGGCTATTCCGGCAGCGGCGCTGGCGCGACTGGTCGGACCCGATCACCGATCTGGCGGCGGCGCTGTCCGTTTGAGGGAGACCATGTACCAGCCCGGTTAAGCTGCTTGGCCGGTCATGGGCACACGCAGCCAATCCTGACCCAGTTCCGCCGTGATGAACACATAGCGTCGCGTATGGGGGGTCGGATGGCGGGCCGAGACCCCGTGAAGGGCATTGATTCCTTGGGGAAACAGCACCAGCTGGTTGGCACGGTAGGGGATGTGCAGCATTTCTTCCACGCTATCGGGCGGCTGTGCATAGGCGGTGATGCTGCCTTTCGGCCCATCACGCCAGCGGTACAGCACCAGATCGCCACCAATGCTGTTATCCTCTGGTGCGCGCATGTAGAACAGACCGGAATAGAGCCGGTTGGGCGTATCCAGGTGCGGCCCACGTACAGACGAAGGCGCATCGCGCACCGGCGTATTGATTTCGATCCGCGCATCCTGGCGGATGCGGGCCTGGTTTTCCGGCGGTGTCGCCAAGTCAAGCCGGCTCAGACCATGCCCTGTCAAGCGCCCGTCCAGGGTGTCCAGCAGGTCGGGATGCCAATGTCCCTCGAACAGGGCCGCAACCTCGGCCAGGAAATCCCCGCCGCTGTGCAACCCGACAAAATCCTTCCAGCAATCCGGCAGATCGGCGGCATCCAGGATGGCCTGGGCCATCATTGCATAGCGCCGGTTGTTGGGAAGGCGGGATTGCGGCCCCGACCAGCCGATCCGGGAGAAGGGCGGGAAACTGCTGGCAAGCTCGTTGTAAAGAGCCGGGTCCATGGCATCAGGAACGACGATGTGCGGGAAAGGGCACTTCCTGATATGCGCGGAGGTCACGCCGGTAAGTAGAGAACGCATCCTATGGCCCTTATCCATCCATAGTTTTAATTTTTACCAAGTTCCCAAGTAAAATGCGAACGGAATAGGGTGGACTTTGCCCAATCGCCGTCACAGCGTTGAAAATTGCGCCGCCGCAGACCTTGTCCCCTCTGCTGCATATCCGCAACGTGCACACGTGATTGATACGACGTCGGCTTGTCTTCTATCCAACCCGGTATCAGGCATCCTCACCACGGGAAAGGTCAGCAAGAGGCGCATAGCTGCCGATTTCCAGATCCCCCAGCAGGATAGTATCGCCCAGCAGCAGCCAGGCGTGCGCCTCCAGCACCGCCTGCCTTTTACGAACGCCGAACCGGATTACCGCCCCGCCGATACCACGCCGGCGCAGCAGCAACGTGCCGGCCACGGCCCTCACTAGGCATGTACTCTGCCAGGGAAGCCTGGTTGCCACCCTGTTCAGGCGGACACACACAGCAACGGCCCTGCCCATAATGTGGGGCACAATGGCGGCCCCGGTCGCGCCGGGGCGCGTCACCCTGCGCACCAGACGCTGAGGAAGAAGGAACACCAGCCCCCAGGCCAGAAGCAGAGCCAGCAGAGCCTCCAGCCGCAGCAGGTGCAGCTTCATGACGGCGCCGATCCCCGCGCGTTGCGGGCGCGATAATGAGCCAGCAGGCGGGGGCAGAGCTGTTCCAGCAGCACCTCTGCCTCCGGGGCGCGGGGCTTGTCCCGGAACCGGTCAGACAGGTCAGGGCCGCGGGCATTACCGAACACGACGTCCATGTCGGCCTGCAGCGCTGGCTCCGCCGCCCACAGGCTGGCCAGAATGTCGTCATAGGAGCGGGTATAACGGTACCAGTCCGGGGTGGCGGGCCAGCCCAGCCGCGCCAGTTCGGCCAACACTTCCGCATGGTGGATCACTGCATCTTCGTAATGAATCACGGCATCGAACCGGTGCCGTTCAGCAAAAAGTTGATCCAGCAAGACGAACTTCTCCTCCATCAAGCCCGAATGGTTGCGATAGGGCTTGGTGCGCAGGCTTTCGTAATTGTCGCGCGGATCCCGCAGCAACAGCACGATCCGGTCAGGCCGGAACCGCTCCACATGGGTGGCCAGCGGATAGGCGGTGGTGATCACGGCCTTGGCCACGAAATCCAAGGGCGTCGTGACGCGCGGGGCTGCAAAATTATTGGGGATATCGACCAGGGCCACGCAGCCAGACCGTTCAGCCAGCATACGGGTGAAGGCAGTGGCACCGCTGGATTGCATGCCGTGGATGAACAGGCGCATGGGGTCAGGTCTCTCCGGTCAGCCCGTCATGTTGCCGTCATAGATACCGTCAATGACGTTCTGCGTATAGCCATAGTTGATATAGACAGTGCCCACCGCAGCAGATACTGCTGATGTCGTCTGCCTCCAGTATTTTGGTTACTTGGTCGGCCATTGCGCAAGACTTGTCCTCAATGCGCGCGAATCAGGTGAGCGGCGGCATAGACATAGAGCCCGCCGGTCAGGCTGCCATAAACGACGCTCGCCAGTCGGCCGAGCGTTCCGGAATCCCTGCCAATATCAGCATCCTCGCGGATGCTCAGCTTGTGGTCGAGATGCAGGACGTCTGCGGGGCGTTTCAGGGCCCAGGCATAGCGCGCCTTTGTCTTGCCCACGGCTGTCGCATGGTGCGAATGCGCCTTCATGAGCGGGCTGACATAATCGAAACCCAACTCCATGGGTGCCTGGCGCGTCTCTGCTGCTGCCCCAAGCCGCCGGATCAGGGCCTCAGCCTCAGCCTGTTGGAAATAGATCATCACCCCTTCGGAAAGAAACAGCACGGGTCGACCCTCCGGCCAGGGCAGGGCTTCGATCCAGCCCGTCTGCGTCAGATCGGCAGCGCGGGCTTCCACCCCCGGCTGCTGCGGTATCAGCATCTGGCGCAAGGCCACCACCTCCGGAAAGTCGAAGTCGATCCAGGTGCCTTCCCCTTCCGCCGACAGGCCCACGCGACCGGCCCGCGTGTCCAGGCCGCTTCCCATGCTGACGCAGAGACCGCCAGGGTGGCGTTGAAAGAAGGTCCGCGCGATCCGGTCAAACCATCTGGCTCGGATCACACAGCCCCGCATGGTCGCCTGATCGCGGGTAAAACGGGCAGGATCGACATCGATGAGTCCCATGATGTGCCGTGCCGTCGGATCATCGTATCCCAAATCCGGATTGAGGATATCAGCCGAGGCCCGGGCGACCAGAGGAATCAAAAGTGTTTCAGATACACCACCCAAGGTAGTTACTGACACTTTCCCGACAGTCATGGCAAGTCCTTTCAGTGAGCAGTTGCAGCAAAAAACAAATAATATACATTCAAATAAAATATTCAGTAATTTACATAGCCAATCAATATATTGGCTAAAAAATACTGTGAAATTCAAAACATCTAACCGCAATTCTGTAAACATTTAAAATTTTCATCGAACTCTCTGCAACGACAACCGGAAAGAAAATTTCAAAAATTATCCAATTCCGATGAAACTTATAGGAATTTATTTGCGCTCTTTCGAAGTAGATTCATGATCCCTAAAACAGCATATGACGACACCATTCTATAAGAAGAAAATATATATACAAACATTCGATTATCGATAATATGTCCTCACATTGCGATTTTTCCGGACTGACGCAGCGCAAAAAGCCCGAGCAGCGCGGCGCCCCGGCATACTGTGGCAAGCGACAATTCTCTCTTTACCGTTTCCTGGTTTTCCGCCTGCGCACCAGCGGGGCCTGATCAATCAAGGGAGATAGGCGTTGGACGGAACATCACCTGCCTGTGGCGAAATGCTGGCCAGCATTTTGTATGCCCATGGAACTTCGCCCCAAAGCGCGGATCGCCGGGCCTATTGTCTGCTGGATGAACGCGGCCAGGAACGCCAGACGCTGACGTGGCGCGAACTGCACGAGCGGGCTAACCATCTCGCACTGCAAATACGTGCCTGTATCGCACCCGGCGAACGCGCCCTGGTGATGTTTCCGGCTGGACTGGATTTCGTCGTTGCCTTCCTGGCCTGCCTTTATGCGGAGGTCGTGTCGGTCCCTGTCAATCCGCCGCGCCGCAACCAGAAGCTCGGTCGCATGATCGATATCCTGGAGGATTCACAGTGCCGACTGGCGCTTAGCACACCCGAAATCCGCACCCTCTGCGAAGCGGAGGGGGGCGAAATCGCCCATCGCCTGGATCATTGGCTGACCGCCATCGGGGAGCCGGGGACTGAGGGATTGCTCACGGCGCCCCCAAGCGGAAACCCCGACAGGCTGGCCCTGCTGCAATATACCTCCGGCTCTACAGGCAGTCCGAAAGGCGTGATGGTCAGCGACGGCAACCTGACCTGGAACCTGGAACTGTCACGGCGGGCGTTCGATATCTCCGCCTCTTCCATCGTCGTCAGCTGGCTGCCGATGTTCCATGATATGGGCCTGATCGGCATCGTCCTTCAGGTGGTCTATTCCGGTGCCCAGGGCATCATCATGCCCCCCGCCGGCTTCCTTCGGCGACCGGCGGTTTGGTTGCGGACCATCAGCACCTATCGCGCCACCCACACCTGCAGTCCCAATTTCGGCTTCGAGCACGCAACCCGCCAGATCAAGGATTCCGAATTGGAGGGCATTGACCTGTCCTCCCTGCGGGGGGCCTGTTGCGGTGCCGAACCGATCCGCAAGGCTGCGATCGATGACTTCCAGGCCAGGTTCGCCGCCTATGGCCTGGCCCCTACCGTAATCATGCCTTCCTATGGGATGGCTGAGACCACCCTGGCCGTGACGGTGACACCCCGTGACCGGGGCCCCCGCTACCATATGCATGAAGAAGCCGGCACACCGGCGGAACGGGGCCGGCCCGTGACCGCCTGCGGCAGTGCCGGCCTGGGCATGGAAGTGCTGGCCGTCGATCCTGACAGCCGGCGCCCCTGCCCGGACGGCACGGTAGGTGAGATCTGGGTGGCGGGAACCAGTGTGGCCCAAGGCTACTGGAACCGTCCAGAGAAGACGGAGGAGACATTCCGCGCGCGTCTGGATGGCGCGGAGGGCCGGGGCCCTTATCTGCGTACAGGTGACCTGGGCTTCCTTCAGGCCGGGGAGCTGTTCGTCACCGGTCGCCTGTCGGACCTGATCATCATACGCGGTCGTAATATCTACCCCCAGGATATCGAGGCGCTGGTGGAGGATGCCCATCCGGCCTTCAACCATGGGGGAGCCGCCGCTTTTTCTGTGGAAGAAGGCGGCCAGGAGCGGCTGGTCGTGCTGCAGGAGCTTCGACGGGCAACCCTGGACGGCGAAGGCGGTGCCGCCTTGGTGGCCGGCATCCAGCGCGTTCTCTCCGAGGAAATGGATCTGGTCGCCCGCGACGTGGTACTGCTGAAGCCAGGGAAGGTTCCCCGTACGTCCAGCGGCAAGACCGCCCGGCGTGTTGCCCGCGCCGCCTATCTGGACGGCAAGCTGGACGGCGTCATCCCCTTCGCAACCGCAGAGGCTGCTTCCCAACCCGCAGAAGTTCCGCAGGCGGCGGCTGCGACGAAGCCGATCGGGCCCGCAACGGAACCCACCGCCACCGCCCCCGATGAAATCGTGGCCTGGCTGCGCCAACGGGCGGCGCGCCTGTTGAATCAGCCGGATATGGATATAGACACGACCCGTCCCCTGTCTGATTTCGGGCTGGATTCCGTGGGCGCGGCGGAGATCGCCCTGGATCTGGAGGATCGGTATGGCGTGGATGTCCCGCCGACAGCTCTCTATGATCACCCCGGCATTCAGGGTTTGGCGGCCTATATTTATGGACGCCTGAAGCAGACGGCCCCACCCACACCCGTTGTCGGGCCAGCCCCCGCCGTCAAGCCATCTCCCGTCGCCAAACCGGCAGCTACCCCGCGAGCTGCCCGGACGGCCCGTGCTGCCCGGGCCAGTGTCAGCACACAGGTGACGACCGATATTCCACGGCGCACGCCTGCGGAAACGGGCGACATCGCCATTATCGGCATGGCCACGCGCATGCCGGGTTCCGACAGTTTGGACGCCTTCTGGCAGGATTTGCTGACCGGCCAGGATCGCGTCGGTCCCATCCCGGAAAACCGCTGGCCCGGCGTAGGTACGGAAACGGCCGCCGGGGCCTATCCCGACGCAGCGGGGCTGGTCGACAATATGGCTGGCTTCGATCCGCAGTTCTTCTCTATCTCCCCGCGGGAGGCGGAGCATATGGATCCCCAGCAGCGTCTGTTCCTGGAACAGGCCTGGACGGCGCTGGAGGATGCAGGTCTGTCGGACCGGATGCTGGCCGGCCAGTCCTGTGGCGTCTTCGTCGGCTGTTCGGACGGCGACTATCGCGATGTGCTGGACGCCGCCGGGGCACCGCCCAGCGCCTACGCGCTGATGGGTAACGCCAATTCCATTCTGGCGGCCCGTATCGCCTATCTGCTTGACCTCAAGGGCCCCTGCCTGACCATTGACACAGCCTGCTCCTCATCGCTGGTCGCGGTCCATCAAGCCTGTGAAAGCCTGCGGTCGGGCGAATGCTCCCTGGCGCTGGCCGGGGGCGTCAGCATATTGGCCACGCCACGCTTCCACCGGCTGGCGGCCAAGGCGGGGATGCTGGCCCCCGGTGGGCGCTGCCGGGCCTTTGCCGCCGATGCCGAGGGCTTCGTACCGGCAGAGGGCGTGGGCGTCGTCGTCCTGAAGCCCCTGTCGGCTGCACTTCGGGACCAGGACCGCATTCATGCCGTCATCAAGGGAACGGGTGTCAACCAGGATGGTCGCACCAACGGCATCACCGCCCCCAACGGTCCCTCACAGACCGCGCTGGAAAGTGCCGTTCATGACCGTTTCGGCATCAATCCCCGCCATATCGGCTATGTGGAAGCGCATGGCACCGGCACCCGTTTGGGCGACCCGATCGAGGTGGGGGCGCTGACCGCCACCTTCCGTCGCCATACGACAGACACAGGTTTCTGTGCCATCGGCTCGGTGAAGACCAATATCGGCCACACGCTGGCCGCCGCCGGCGTAGCGGGTCTGATCAAGGCGGCGCTGACGGTACGGGAAGGGCGCATCCCCCCGTCCCTGCACTGCGCAGAGACCAACACCCTGCTGAAGCTGGAGGACAGCCCGTTCCGCCTGGTGCCCGAGGCCTGTGACTGGCCGGACAGCGGCGACCAGCCACGGCTGGCGGCGGTCAATTCCTTCGGGTTCAGCGGCACCAATGCCCATGTCGTGGTGGCCGCACCACCCGATGCCGCCGCTCCGACCGGCAGCGATCGGCCGGATACCGACCCGCTGCTGCTGGTCCTGTCAGCAAAGACGCCCACCGCCCTTCAGCGACGCGCGGCGGATTTGCGGGACTGGCTGGACGGACCCGGCCGCGCCTGGCCGCTGCCGCTGGTCGCCGGCGCCTTGGCGCAGCGGCGCAGCCATTTCAGCCAGCGCTTGGCCCTGGTCGTCCATTCCCGCGACAACGCCCTGGACCAACTCGCCGGCGGGCAACTGGAAACCACCGCCGAGGCGGCATTGCTGGAACCGACCGACCTGGATGCCACCCTGGATGCACTGCCCGCTTCGACGGACAGGGTGCCCCTGCTGCTGCGCCTGGCCGGCCACTATACCGCAGGCGGCATCCTGCCCTGGGATCGGCTGATGGGGGCGAATGGCCCCTGGCCGCCGCTCCCCTGCTATCGGTTTGATCGGCAACAGTGCTGGATCGCACCGGCAGCGGCATCCCCCACCCTACCCGTCATCGATCCCATCCCTTCTCATGCCGCAGCGTCGGCATTGGACCTGCGAGCGGCCGTGGAACGGGAACTGGTGGGGGCCGTATCCTCCATCCTGAAATTGCAACCGGAACAGGTTCACCTGTCGACCGACATCCGGGATTTCGGTTTTGATTCCATCAATGTCGTGGGCCTGACGGACGCCTTGAACAACCGGTACGGCACCAAGGTGACCCCGCCGGAATTGTTCGAGCACAAGACCCTGGAATCCCTTCTGGAGGGTCTGCTGGAAGACCATGGCGCCACCATCGCGGAGGCCTATGCCCGTGAGGCGGCGCCTTCCGGCGATCCGGCAATACAGGCATCGGCGGGCGTGCCGGTTACCGCATTGCCGGCGGAGAAGGCCCCCGCCGTTGCGGCCACTGCGAAATCCGGGCGGGACGATGTCGCAGCCGATCCCATTGCCATCGTCGGCATGGCCGGCACCCTGCCCGGGGCTGTCCGGCTGGAAGATTTCTGGGCGCGACTGAAAGCCGGCAACGATCTGATGTCCGAAGTGCCAGGGGACCGCTGGGACTGGCGGGAGGGCTATGGCGATCCCATGGCCGCACCCGGCCAGACCAAGGTCCGCTGGGGCGGTTTTATTGAAGCGGTGGATCGTTTCGACGCCGGTTTCTTTGGCCTCTCGCACCGCGAGGCCAACCTGATGGATCCACAGCAGCGGCTGTTCCTGCAATGTGCCTGGCACGCCATAGAGGATGCCGGCATCCGCCCCGCCGATCTGGCGGGGACCAGAACCGGTGTCTTCGTGGGCATCTTCACGGCTGACTATTCGGAACTGCTGATCAATTCCGGCTATATCCGCGAAGCCCACGCCATCACGGGTCTGGCCCATTCCATCCTGCCCAACCGGCTTTCCTATCTGCTGGACCTGCACGGCCCCAGCATCCCGGTCGACACGGCCTGTTCCAGTTCGCTGGTCGCCCTGCACCAGGCTGTGGAATCGATCCGGTCCGGCAGCTGCGACATGGCACTGGTGGGCGGGGTCAATCTGATGCTCAGCCAGACGCAGTTCATGTCCGCCAGCCGTGCCGGCATGATCTGCGAGGATGGGCGCTGCAAATCCTTCGACAAGCAGGCCAACGGCTATGCGCGGGGCGAGGGCGTGGGCGCCATCCTGGTCAAGCCGTTGAGCCGGGCTCTGGCCGATGGCAACCCCATCCATGCGGTGATCCGTGGCACGGCCGTCAACCATGGCGGTGCCGCCAATTCGCTGACCAGCCCCAATCCGGAGGCCCAGGCCGACGTCATCGTCCGGGCCATGGAACGGGCCGGGGTACGGCCCGACCGGGTCACCTATCTGGAAGCCCATGGCACCGGCACCTCGCTTGGCGACCCGATCGAGATCAACGGCCTGAAGAAAGCCTATGGCCGCCTTTATGCAGCGCACGGGCTGGTGCCGCAGCCGGGTGCCTGCGCCATCGGCACCGTGAAGACGGCCATCGGCCATCTGGAGGCTGCCGCCGGCATCGCCGGCATTCTGAAGGTGATTCTGGCCCTGCGCGACCGACATCTGCATGGCAACATCCATCTCAAAGACGTCAATCCCTATATCGACCTGACCGGTTCCCCCTTCCGGCTGCTGCGAGAAGGCGAGCCCTGGAAACCGCTGCTGGACGAGGAGGGCGACCCCCTGCCCCGGCTGGCGGGCATCAGTTCGTTCGGCTTCGGCGGGGCCAATGCCCATGTCGTGCTGGAGGAATGGCCGCGCAAGAACGGGCCGGCCCCGCCCGTCACCACGGATTGCCCCTTCCTGTTCCCCCTGTCCGCACGCGCCCCGGCGCGATTGGCCGAAGCGGCCCGCGATCTGGCCCTGCATCTGCGCGAACTTGTCCCCACGCCGGCCCTTGCTGACGTGGCCTTCACGTTGCAACAGGGCCGCACGGCCTGGCCGCATCGCGTTGCGCTGTGCTGCGCATCCATGCCGGATCTGATCGCAGCGCTGGATTCCGTGGCATCCGGCAACACGACCGAGATGACCGTCGGCACGGTGACGCCGGCGCCCCCGACTGCTGATGCAACCGCTCAGGTGGATGCTGCCGTGAAGGCAGGCGACCTGCCACGCCTGGGTCAGCTTTGGTGCCAGGGGGTGGAGATCCCTTGGCGTACGCTGTACCCGGTAGGCATGCCACAACTGCTCTGCCTGCCGGGTTATCCCTTTGCCCCCACCCGCCACTGGCTTCCCGACACGGCGCTGACCGCCGCCAAGCCCAAGCGTGCCGCCGCACTGGTCGCACCGACGCCTGCAATTACCGAACCCGTGCCCGTTGGCGGGCCTCCAGCGACGACACCGGCGGACGCCATCCCGACCCTTCTGCCCCTGACCGGCCTGCGGCCCGACGCGGTCTATTTCACCCATCATGTCGTCGCAGGTCAGCCCATCCTGCCCGGCGCCCATTCCATGGAGCTTCTGCGCGATGGGGCCAGCCGCGCGCTTGGCGGGCCGGTGGCCACCCTGGGTTCTGTGCGCTGGCTGGCCCCCATTACCCAGCGGCATGTACAGACCGGTTTGAAGCTCTGCATCGACCCGGTGCCCGATCACCCCGGCGAGGTGGCGCTGACCCTGCGCAGCACGCGCGGCCCGGACCGCATTATCATCCATTGCGAGGCCAGAGCGACGCGGCAACTCAGCAGCGATCAGGAGCCGGCAGCACCTCTCGACCGGTTGCTGATCCAGGCCCGTTGTCCCCACCGCACGGACAGGACCACTCTCTATAATCGTCTGAAGGCGGCGGGCCTGGCTTATGGGGAAGCGTTCCAGCCGGTGGAGCAGGTATGGGCGTCCGATGTGGAGGCGCTTGGTGAACTGTCGTTGCCAGAGGCCGCCCGGACGGACATGGCGGGAACCGTACTGTCCCCCAGCCTGCTGGATGGTGCGTTCCAATGTATGGCCGGGATCGTGGCGGCCCGCACCGACGCCAACAAGGGCACTTTGCTGGTACCACACCGCGTGGGCGCCGTTGATATCCTGGCACCATTGCGCGACCGGGTGCTGGTCCATGCACGGTTGCGCGGCCCGGTGGACGAAAGCCGGCGCTGGGGCTTTGATCTGGATATCGCCGACCGGAAGGGCCAGGTGCTGGTCCGGCTGCGCGACATGGAACTGCGCGAGATGAACCTGGGCAGTGCCGCCCCTGCGCCGCCGCCGCCCACAACTGCACCCGCGACACCCGTTTCCGTCCATAACTGGACAACAACGTGGGTGGAAAGCAGGTCTGCCGTTGCAGAGGCAGCACCGGTTGCGGGAACGCGAATGCTGATCTTTACCGGGCTGGGGGATGGGGTACGCCCCAACCTGCCGGGCGTAAAGATCATCCGCATCACGCCGCACGACCAGTTCCAACGACTGGGGCCGGACATTTATGGCCTGCGGCCCGACGCGGCGGCGGATTACGAGGCGTTGCTGGCCGATATCGATCCGCGCCAACTGCCCGAGCATGTACTGACAGACCGCTGGACGGCAGGCATCAGCCCGGAAGAAGGCGTGGCTCGCCTGTTCCATCTGGTGAAAGCCATGGTGCAGCATCGCGGTCGGCTGTCCGGTCGGCTGACGGTAATCACAGAGAATGACGACCCCGACAATTATGCCCCCGCCTCCGCAGCCCTGGCCGGCCTGCTTAAATCAGCCGTGGCGGAAAACAGCAAGCTGCGCGTGCGTCTGGTGGAGGTCGTGGCCGGGCAGCCCACAGCCGATGCCCTGCTGGCGGAGGCTCTGGACCCCGACGATACCGTCACAGAAGTGCGCCTGACGGGCGACCGCCGCCTGGTGCGTCAGGTCGTGCCCCTGACGCCAGCCGCCGTCACGCCCCCCGTCCTGAAGGCGGGCGGCGTCTACTGGATCACGGGTGGTGTCGGCGGCATCGGTCGCGTGCTCGCCATGCACCTCGCCCGCAGCCAAGGTGCCCGACTGGCCCTCAGCGGTCGCCGGGCGGAGGATGCGGATATTCGCACCATGCTTGCGGACATCGCCAAGGCGGGCGGGGATGCCATCTATCTTTGCGCCGATATGGGAGACCCCGCCGCATTGGCGGCGGCGCTGACCATGATCGAGGCGCGGTTCGGGCGGATCGACGGTGTCTTCCACGGGGCGGGTCTGCTGCGGGACGCCCGGATCGCCATGAAATCGGAAGCAGACCTGCGCGCTGTGCTGGCGCCCAAAATCCAGGGACTGCTGACGCTGGACAATACCCTTGGCGCGCGTCCCCTGGATTTCCTGGTCGCCTTCTCCTCCGTCACCGGCGTGACGGGCAATATGGGGCAGTGCGATTACGCGGCGGGCAACGCCTTCATGGATGCTTTCATGGCCCGGCGCCAGGAACAGGTGGACACGGGCATCCGGCACGGTCGCAGCATCACCATCAACTGGCCCCTGTGGGCCGAAGGCGGGATGACGGTCCCCGATGCCATCCGGCCCATGATCACCGGCATGACCGGCATGATCTTGCTGGACAATGGCCCGGCCATGGTGGCCCTGGAGGTCGCGTTGGCCGCCGGGGCGGTGCAGGTCATACCTGCCACGGGCGACCGCGCACGCATCGCCGCTTACCTGAAAGAGACGGCGGAGAAGGTCGCGGTCGCGCCATCGCAACCGATACCGACGACGGTAGTGGTAGAGAAGCCGGCCGCGGCAACCGTCACGCCCGGCGATACGGAGGAACTGCGCCGACGGGCCGTCGGCTACCTGATCGATACCTTCTCCGCCGCCGTCGGCATGGCGGCATCGGACGTGGAGGCAGAGACCCCGTTCCAGAACCTGGGGGTGGACAGCTTCATCATCCTGCAACTCCTCAGCGATCTGGAAGGACAGTTCGGCCCCCTGCCCAAAACCCTGCTGTTCGAGAACCATTGCGTAGCCGACCTCGCCGGCTATTTCATGGCCGAGCATGAGGAAACACTGCGCCTGAAGCTGGGCTTGCCCGCCGGCTCCCCGCCCCCTGCCCCGACCGCTGCTGCTGCTGCTGCCGTCGCCCCCCAGGAACCGACCACACCGACACCGCCTCCCGGTGTTTCCCTGCTGCTGGCGGAACGCGAACTGGACAACGCCGATCCGGTGACTGCCGGCGTGATCGCCGGCATCGTGGCCGCCCATGGTGGAGAATCCACCGCCATGGGCCGGGGTAATTTCGCGCCCCTGGTTTTCCTGGGCACCTCGCGCCGGGGGCTGTTCTACTGCAACCGCAAGGGCGATCTGTTCGTCACCTTCGGCTATCTGGGGCCGGATGATGCGCTGGAGGAAACGCTTCGCGATGTGGAGACCTGGTGCCAGGACCAGGGGTTGCAGCTGCTGCTGGTCGAAAGCGGTGCCGTGCTGGATCGCCGGTCGACCCGCTATTCGGCCACGCCGTTTGCCGTATTGCAGCGGGTGGACGACCTGCCGGGCTTTACCCTGGACGGTAAGGCCATGCGCCGCCTGCGTTATCAGGTGGCCAAGTTTGAGACTACGGATGCGGCGACAACCCGCGAATACGCCATCGGCAGCGACGCTGCGACGGACGCGGCCATCATCGACATCATTGGTCGCTGGTCGGCGGGCAAGGTGATGGTCAACCCCTATGTGGAACGGTTGCTGGCCAATATTCGCGCCGGGCAACTCCCCTCCGCCTATCGGACCTTCCTGACCGAACAGGGGGGCGTGCTCTGGAACGCCATCATCATCTCCGCCATGCCCTCGCATGGCGGCTACCTGATGGATTGTGAATTCTATCCCGACGATATGCCCCAGGGCGGCCTGGAATTCACCATCATCAACATCATCGAACAACTGCGCCGCGAGGGGTGCCGCATGTTCAGCCTGGGCGTGACCTGGGGCGCCCAGGTGGAAAGCCGGGGTGAACCCCACCCCGCATCTGCCCGCGTGCTGGAAGAACTGGCGGAGAAGGGAATCTTCGACGGTCGCGGCAACCTGCAGTTCAAGAACAAGTTCCGGCCCGACAATTCCCAGATCTATCTGTTCCAGAAAATGGGGGAACCGCGGGAGCGCGTGCTTGACGTCATCCTGATGATCGCCAATTCAAAGGTGCCGGAGACCCCGACGCTAGCCACCCCGGTCCCGTCCCCGGCGACAACCGCCCCGCCATCCGACCACAAGGCGCAGTTGGAAGCGGCGGGCCGCAACCCTGCGAATATTCCCGCCACCGAGGTGGATATCGATCTGGCGACGGATTCCTGGGCCAAGCTGGATCGACCCTGGCTGGCGGAAGCGTCGGGTGGGATCATGGGCGCCGGCCCGGTGCGGGCATTGCTGCGCGACCTGTTTTCCTTTCCGCACATGGTGCTGACCCGGTCGGGCGACGAGGCGGAACGGTGCCTGTGGGCGGCGTTGGAGCAGCCGGGCAAGGTGGTCCTGCAAACCCCGATGTTCCCCACCTTCATTTTCAATGCCATGAACAATGGCTACCGCCCCGAGGAGATTGCCCGGACCGGTCCCAGTGGCGCGCCGGGGCCGTTGATCGACCTTCCCCGGCTGGAAGCCCGGTTGAAGGAAGGGGCGGGCAATATTGCCGCCGTCTGCGTGGAGTTGCTGGACAATGCTGCCGGCGGCTGGCCGATACCCTTGGCACACCTGGAAGCGGTAAAGGCCCTGACGGCACCCCGCAATATTCCTCTGGTGATCGATGCCACCCGCGTCCTGGACAACGCCCTGGCCGGACTTTCGACCGAAACGACGGAGGGGGTCTGGACGCTGGCGTGCCGCCTCTGTGCCATGGCCGACATCATTACCGCCAGCCTGTCCAAGAACCTGATGGTGCGTCAGGGCGGACTGGTGGCCGCCCATGATGCGGCCCTGATCGACCGTGTCCAAGCCCGCGCGGAAGCGGACGGGCTGGCCCTGCCTGCCGACCGTATGGCCGCGCTGGGTGCGGCACTGTCCGATCCTGACCGTCTGGTGGCTGCCGTGGTGCAACGGCGCGAGCATGTGGCGCGCCTGGCGTATGCCCTGCGTACCGCCGGCATTCCCCTGGCCACAGCACCGGTTGAAGACGGGGCAGCCCAGGGCGGTCACGCCGTGCTGGTCCATGTCACCGCCATGCCGGCCTTCCGTGCGCAGGCCCATCCGCTGGCATGCTTCCTCGATTACCTTTACCGGCAGACCGGCATCCGTGGCGGGCTGCACAGCAGCGGTCTGAAGCGCAACGCACCGCTGGACGCAATGGTGCGCCTGGCGGTCCCCGTGGGCATGCCCCCTTCCATCATTGCGGAGATGGAACGACGCATCGCCACCCTGTCCCCGGCCCCTGTTGATCTGGAACCACTGGTGTTGGTCAGCCGGGACA
>Ga0209373_10003225_pt1 | contig 15364 bp, 12 predicted proteins | sample Higcelweek5metaG_FD_187173 | JGI IMG/M metagenome (GOLD analysis project Ga0209373, IMG submission 187173) | Freshwater pond sediment microbial communities from the University of Edinburgh, under environmental carbon perturbations - High... | ecosystem: Environmental > Aquatic > Freshwater >...
AAATCACCATAGTACTTTGTTATGTGTTCAACCTTTAACATTTTATCACCTAATTAATTATAAACTAAATTCAATAATATATAAAGAAAAAACCACTTAAAAAGTGATTTTATTGATGATTTCTAATAATAACTATCCCAGTTCCACCAGTTCCACCACCAGTATAGGCAACACTACTACCAGCGCCTCCGCCACCACCACCAGTATTAGCAGTACCAGGGTCTCCATAAGTGGAACCATTGTGGCCGTCTCCACCGCCAGTTATACCACCGGGTTGACCAGCGCCACCATTACCAGCGCCGCCGCCGCCACCGCCAGCATAAGTAGTTACTCCTGAATTGCAACTTGTTGTTGTTCCTTGGCCAAATTCACAAGTAGTACTTCCTTGGTTTACAGCCCCGTATGAATAACCTGATGTAGCACCAGTATAACCGCCACCAGTACCACCTTTGTTACCACCGATGCCACCAGCATAATTGGTTGTTGATCCTAAACACCCTTGACCGCCTGCTCCACCTGAAGCACTATAAGTAAAAGCTGAGGTAGTACCACCAGAATTTGATGTGCCACAAGTGCCAGAATATGAGGTGCCTCCAGCGCCAATGGTTATACCATAGGAAGTATTAGCAGTTAAAGAAATACTTGAATAAGTAGCAGTATAGCCACCACCACCACCAGAGCCACCATTTTTTACACCACTACCTGATCCTATACCACCGCCACCGCCGCCACCAACTAAGAAGACATCGATTGTCATATTTACTAAAGGAGTAAATGTTCCACTAGTTAAAAACTTTATCCTAAAATTACCACTACCATCATCTAACACACTACTTGTTCCTGTATAAGTATACATACTAGTAAATGCTAACCAGTTAGCGGTTATTGTGGTATTAGCCGTACCCATCGTAAATGTTGTCCCGTCCATGCTGCTTCCCGTGCCATTTACCGTCCAACCCGTAAATACATAACCGGCTTTGGTTGGATTATTAATGGTAACACTACTACCACTAACCACTGTTTGAGGTGTTGTGCCACTCCATGTGCCACCATCAGCTACAACTGTTAATATAAGCTCATTTAAAGCCCAGTTAGCTGTTATCGTTGTATCTTCTGTTCCCATCGTAAATGTGGTACCATCCATACTACTTCCTGTACCGCTTACTGTCCAACTAGTAAATAAATAACCAGTTTTAGTCGGATTGTTAATAGTAACACTTTCGCCACCAGCAACCGTTTGAGGTGTTGTCCCGCTCCATGTACCACCATCTGTTAAAACAGTTAAAGTGTGATAAGAAAATGAAGAAAAATTAGTTCCACCTTCATAAGGATAATAAACAACTACAGGATAAACATTATTTAAACTATCATATAAATTAAGTTCAATTTCCATTAAACTATCATATTTATAATCATAAGAGCCATTAACTGGATCAAAATATTTAGTTGAATAACCAAAATCATCATATTTGCCTAAATACCCAGTTTCATCTTTTTCGGGTATTTGTCTAACATCTTCGATTAAAATATTATCACTAGCATCTCTTTTAATAATATTTAAAACTTGGTTTTCATTACCAACACTAAGTTCTAAAGTATTACCACCAACAAAAGTGATCATTAAACATGAGTTATAAGTATCACACGATGCTAAAGACTCTATTTGTTCTTCTAATAAAATATTTTGAATTTCTTTTGTTAAAATAGTGGCTGCTACTTTATATTCAACTTTGCCAGTATCACTAGCATCTTGATATCTTAACTCGGTTAAAAGTTGAAACATAAAAACCATAACTATGGAAATCAGAGCTATAGAAACAATTAGTTCTATTAAAGTTAACCCGTGTTTATTCTTCATAAGAACCTCTACTTTATTTAATTATAACTTTTTATTATTTTCTAGTCAATGAAATCAAAAAATCTTGAATAAAATAAAAAAGTGATATATAATGCTAGTGATGTTTGTCCTGGTAGCTCAGCTGGATAGAGCATATGCCTTCTAAGCATACGGTCGGGGGTTCAAGTCCCTCCCAGGACACCATATAAAAATAAACCTACTTTAGTAGGTTTTTTTAATTTAAAAAAGAGCTTTTAAGCTCTTCCATTGTATTTACCATCTTTAGTAGAAATAATTATTGTATCTCCTTCAGAAACAAATAATGGTACTTTAACAACATAACCAGTTTCAATCGTTGCATCTTTCATCGCATTAGTTGTGGTATTACCTTTAACTGCCATACTAGTCTCAGTTACTAAATACTCGGCTTTTTCCGGTAAATCGATACCTAATATTTCATTATTAAAATAAGAGATCCCAATTTCCATGTTTTCTTTTAAATATTTAATTTCATCTTTTAAAATAGCCTCTGGTATTGATATTTGATCATAAGTAGTATTATCCATAAAAATATAATCTTTACCACTACCATATAGATACTGCATCTTTTTCTTATCAATACGAGCTTTTTCAATCTTAATATTAGTATTATAAGTGTCTTCAGTAATAGATCCAGTTTTCAAGTTCTTTATTTTAATTCTAACGAAAGCCGGTCCTTTACCGGGTTTAACATGTTGAAAATCAACTATTAAACAAAGATTGCCATCCATAATAATGGTCATTCCATTTTTAATATCATTAACATTAATATTCATAGCTATTCGCCTCTTTTACTTTCTTTAGCTGAACTTCTCACACGCCCATGATTTGGTGCATAAGATAAAGTTCGTGACTGGCTATGACTACTACCTGTACTAAATTCCGGACGATCCATTATTTGACCTCTTGTTAATAAACAATAAATAGGAAGGCCAGAACTACACACAAAAGATATAGTTCCTCTTAATGTAGGAGCTATGGGAGCCACTAATTTATTTAATCCATCATATAACATAAATATTACTTCTTTTCCTTATGAATTGTATGTTTATGACATTTAGGACAATAACGACTTAATTCCATTCTGTCTGGAGTATTCTTTTTGTTCTTACTAGTCATTCTACTTTCATTTTTACATTCTTTGCATACCATTGTTACAAATATTCTGTTTTCGGTCTTTGCCATTTGTTATTCCTCCTTTGACTTCGCTCTGTAATTATACCAAATTATTTTCGTTTTTCAAATAAAAAAAGCATTAAATAGCTATTTTTCGTAGTATTTAATGACTTCTTCTTTTAAATTGGGATTAAAAAGCTCTTTTTTAATCATTTCTATTTCTAATTTATAAGGCGGATATTTTTGATCAATATAAGGGGTTTCTAAAATTTTAGGAATATCTTTTAGTTGCTTATTATAAATTATGTTACTTAAAACTTCAAAACCAATGTTACCAAAGCCAATATTTTCATGACGATCTTTATGAGTTCCTAAAGAGTTCTTACTATCATTAATATGTAAACATTTTAATTTATCTAAACCAATTGCTTGATCAAAAGACTTTAAATAATCATCAAAATTATGCATATCATAACCCGCATCATGTAAATGACAAGTATCAAGACAGACACCGATTTTGCTTTTTACTTTAACCCCATCAATAATGGTTCTTAATTCTGCTAAACTGTTACCGCATTCACTACCTTTACCAGCCATACTTTCAATTAAAATAGTGACCTTTGTGTCTTTAGTTAATATTTCATTTAAAGCCTTAATAATGTTGTTAATGCCTTCTTCTTTAGATATATCAACAGCATTACCAGGATGGATAACAATTTTACTAACACCCAATGCTTCACATCTTTGTATTTCACTCTTTAAAAAATTAATACTAAATAAATATTTATCCATTACTTTTTTGTTAGCTAGATTAATAATATAAGGAGCATGACAGATAACATTATTTATATCAATACCGTTTTCAGTCATTAGTTTTTGAGCTTTTAAAGTATTATCTAAATCAATTTTACTTCTAATTGTATTGGTTGGAGCTCCAGTATAAAACATAAAAGTATTAGCCCCATAACTAAGGGCTTCATTAGTAGCAGCTAATAAACCACCACTAAAAGATACATGACTACCAATTATTAACATAATATCACCTAGAGAAAATTATCTCACAAAAAAAATCAAGTGTAAACTTGATTTAATTTATCTTTAATTAAGCGGTTATACAATTATGCCAGTGAGCGGTTTCAGCAGCAGAAAATGCAGTGGTTGTCGCATCAGCAGCAATACTTCCACCTTTAATAGTGGCACTAGCTGTTACAGAGTGACTATTATCAGTATACCAAATATAATAGTTATTATTAGTTGCATCAATTAAAACAGAACCAGAATTTTTAGTAGCATCAAATGTTTTATCAACATAATCGCCTAAATCATAAATATCATAGCAATAACCTGTTACTGAAGAACCAATAGTTACTGTTACGGTAGCTGGTAAAGTATTATCAAGTAAATCATCAGAATATTTTAATTTAGCTCCATCAATAATATTTTCGGCTTCAATCTCAAAAGCATTCTCCTTAGCGCCATTCATCATTTTTAGAACACTAGGTACCGCTAAAAGTACTAAGACTGCTAAAATAACAATAACTGCTAATAACTCTACTAATGTAAACCCTTTCTTTTTCTTTTTCTTCATTACTTAACTTCCTTTCTTTTCCTATACTAGAATTTGTTTCCTACTATATAAGTTAATTATATAAACAATTTTAAAAAAATGCAAGTGTTTTAAAATTATTATGATAATTTGAAATCATCTAAGAAATCATCAATCGTAATTTCTTGAATATTATCTTGGTCACCTGTTGCTGGAATAATTACTTTTTCTTCTTTGGCTTTAAACATCTCTGGATATTTAAAAACATCAATAATATCTTCTTTAGTTATCACACTACCATTACTAACTATATCCATGATAGGAATTTCACTATTCTTTATTTCTTTTATATCACTATCAGTTTTTAAACCAAATACATCTTTAGTTAAACTACTTAAACATTTTAAAACCCGATAATTAACAGTTTTGGTATTCTTAATAATTCTGACACCCTTTTTAGCTCTAGTAAGTTCTACTAAATCACCTGTTTTAATTCTTTTTGCTGTTTTATTACTAGTAAAGATATTTAAATACTCCGTTTTATCATCAATAGTTAGCCCACTAACGGCATAATCTTCTTTTAAGCTAATTCCTTTAACGCCACCAGACTTTAACCCTGTAAGAGGGATTAAATCGCTTTTAAAGACTAGATAGTAACCATTGTTAGAAATAATGGCGGCTTTTTCTTTTTCTTGACGAACATCAATTACTTCATCACCCTCTTTTAACTTCATCACCAGCATGGCTTTTTTACTTCTGGTAGCATTTAATAATTTAGTTTCTATCCTTTTTACTAAACCTTTTTTGGTAAAGATAATAATATTATTTAAAGATTTGGTTAAAAGTAAACTATTAATAATCTTTTCACCATCTTTTAAAGTAACAATATTACTTATATGTTTACCTAGTTCTTTCCATTTTAGTTCGGGAATTAAATGAACTGGTAAATAAATGTAATTACCTAACGATGTAAATAAAATTAAATTATCTAAAGTACTAGTTTCATATTTATCTAATACATAGTCTCCAGCTTTTAAAGCAGTTTCTTCGGAAGCACTAGTAAATGATTTCAAACTAACTCTTTTTAAATAACCATCATTAGTAACGATAACAATAACATTTTCTTTAGTAATTAAATCCTTAGTATCAATTTTAATCTCGGTTATTTCGTCTTTTATTTCTGTTCTTCTGGCTATGCCATATTCTTTTTTAATCTTTTTTAATTCGTATTTCATTACATCTTTTAATTTTTCCGGATCACCTAAAATACTTTCTAAAGCTTGAATAAATTGTTTTAACTGTTCTAATTTAGTTTCTAATTCTAAAACATCGGTATTAGTTAATTTATATAATTGTAATACTACAATCGCTCTAGCTTGTTCCATAGTAAAAGCATATTCTTTAACTAAGTTTTCTTCTGCGTCTATTTTATTTTTCGATTTTCTAATTGTTCTGATAACATCATCTAAAATAGATAGGGCTTTAATAAGACCTTCAATAATATGAAATTCTTTTTTATAAGATGCTAAATCAAAAGTACTTCTTTTAACAATTACTTCTTTTTGATGGGTTATATAAGCATCTAAAAGATCTAAAATTCCTAAAGTTAAAGGTCTTCTATTAACAATAGCAACCATATTATAGTTATAAGCAATCTGGAGTTCAGTATTTTTGTATAAATAATTTAAAATTGTTTCTTTATTAGCCCCACTTTTTAAATCAATCGCAATTCTTAAACCTTCTCGGTCACTTTCATCTCTTACTTCGCTGATCCCATCAAGCTTTTTATCAATTCTAATGCCATCCATTTTATTAACTAGGGATGCTTTATTGACTTCAAAAGGAATTTCATTAATAATAATTTGTTCTTTACCACTAGTCTTTTTAAATTCGACTTTACTACGCACCATTACTTTCCCACGGCCGGTTTTGAAAGCCTCTATTATGCCTTCTTTGCCTTCCACAATCCCCCCAGTGGGAAAATCTGGGCCTTTAACAATATCTAAAATACTATCTAAATGGCAATTAGGAGAGTCAATTCTTTTAATCGCGGCATCAATTATTTCACCTAAGTTATGAGGCGGAATATTAGTCGCATACCCAGCGGAAATACCACTGGCCCCATTAACCAGTAAATTAGGAAACTTAGCTGGTAAGACAGTTGGTTCTAAAAAGCGATCATCAAAGTTAGGTGCCCAAGTAACGGTTTCTTTTTCTAAGTCTTTTAATAACTCATTACTAATTTTCGAAAGTCTAGCTTCCGTATAACGATAAGCAGCTGCCGAGTCCCCATCCATCGAACCATTATTACCATGAACATCAATTAAAATATGATTCTGCTTCCACCACTGACTCATTCTAATCATCGCATCATAAACAGAAGTATCACCATGAGGATGATATTTACCTAAAACATCACCTACCGTCGCTGCACACTTAATATAGCCTTTTTCATGAGTATTATTAGCTTTATACATGGCATACAGAATTCTTCTTTGTACAGGCTTTAAACCATCTCTAACATCTGGTATTGCCCTATCTTGAATAATCTCTTTAGCATACTTACCAAATCTGTCACCCATGATCTCTTCTAAAGCATAATCTTGAATTTTTTTAAATACATCTTGCATCTAAACCTCCTAATTACGATAATCGTCTTCTAAAGTAAATTCGACATTCTCTTCAATCCATTCTTTTCTTGGTTCAACTTTATCACCCATTAAAACATTAACCCGTTTCTCCGCTAAAGCGGCATCAGAAATATTTACTCTAATTAAACTTCTGGTATCAGGATTCATTGTTGTATCCCATAATTGATCAGCATTCATTTCACCTAAACCTTTATATCTTTGAATACTATATTTACCAGGATTTTCATTTTTAATTACTTCTAATTCTTCATCAGAGTAAGCATAAAAATGCTTTTTATCATAACTAATTTTATAAAGTGGTGGTAAAGCAATAAATAATTTACCATTTTCAATTAAGCCTCTCATATAACGATAAAAGAAAGTTAATAGTAAGATTTGAATATGAGCCCCATCCACATCAGCATCAGTCATTATAATAACTTTATCATAATTAGCATCACTAACCATAAAGTTAGATCCAACCCCAGCTCCAATTGTATGAATAACAGTATTTATTTCTTCATTTTTTAAGATGTCTTCCATCGAAGACTTTTCTGTGTTAATAACTTTACCACGTAAAGGTAAGATGGCTTGGAACTTACGATCTCTACCACCTTTAGCACTACCACCAGCAGAATCGCCTTCAACTAAAAAGAGTTCATTTATTTTCGGATTTTTACTTTGGGCTGGAGCTAATTTACCAGAGAGATTTTTCTCTAACTTGTTTTTCGATTTCCCATTACGAGCTTCTTCACGAGCTTTTCTCGCTGCTTCTCTAGCAACTCGACTTTTATCAACTTTATCAATAATATTTAAAGCCGTTTCGCGATTTTCTTCTAAAAAGAATTTTAAATTTTCATAAACAATACTTTCTGTTATACTACGAGCTTCGGGGGTTCCCAATTTACCTTTGGTTTGACCTTCAAACTGCAGTTGCTCTTCTCTAATTCTTAAACTTATAACTGCACTAATGCCTTCTCTAACATCACTGCCTTCAAATAAACTATCTTTAGTTTTTAATAGATTGTTGTTTTTGGCATAATCATTAAAGGCTTTCGTAAGCCCTGTTTTAAAACCAACTTCATGAGTTCCACCATCAATTGTCTTAACATTATTAACAAAAGAAACAATGTTTTCATTATAAGAATCGGTATATTGTAAAGCAACACTAACTTCAATGCCATTTTTTTCATTACAAAAACTCACTGGTTTATGTAATGTAACTTTATCTTGATTCATAAAATTAACAAAATCTATTAAACCTTCGGCATATTTAAATTCACTTTTTTTATTGTCTTCTTCATCGATAACAATGGCATTTAAACCACTTAAAAGAAAAGCACTCTCCTGCATTCTTTCACAAATAGTTGTATAACTAAAAAGCGCATTTTTAAATATATTAGGGTCTGGTAAGAAAGTTACTGTCGTTCCGGTTTTATTAGTTTTACCAATTTGTTTTAAAGGAGAGTCGATTGACCCACCATCTTTAAAACGAATATTAGCTATAACGCCATCACGATAAATAGTAACATCTAAGTATTTAGCTAAAGCATTAACAACGCTAGCTCCAACTCCATGTAAACCACCTGATACTTTATAGCCATCTTCACCAAACTTACCACCAGCATGTAAAATTGTATAAATAACTTCAGGTGTACTTTTACCACTAGCATGTAAGCCAATAGGAACACCTCGACCATGGTCTTCAACTGTTAAACTATGATCTTTGTGAATTGTTACTTTAATTTCATCACCATAACCATTTATTACTTCATCAATCGCATTATCAATTATTTCCCAAGCCAAATGATGCATACCTCTTTTATCAGTAGACCCGATATACATACCAGGTCTTTTTCTGACCGCATCTAATCCTTCTAATATTTTTATAGAGCTCTCATCATATTTTGCCATATCATATTCACCATAAAAATTATATCATGTAAAGAAACAAAAAAAAAGAACTTAAAGTTCTTTATCTTCATTATTTAGCTTTGGTAATTCCGTTTCTTCTGTTACTTGAAAACTAATTTTCTCTTCAGGTTTAGAAACGCTTAATGGTGTTTCTAAAACAGGAGATACTTCTTCATTAACTAAAGGCGTTATTGATACACTTTCTGGATAACTATTTTCTTCTTTAGCAATTAATGAATCCATCGGAGGAACAACTGGTTCAATAGGTCTTATTGGTTCAGCTGGTCGGTAAATTGGCACTTCAGGTTCTAAAACTGAAGCACTTTCTAACTTTGTTACTTCCATTGCCTTAGTTTGAAGAGTTGCTAAATCTTCTGGCTTAAATTCTTTAGTTACATCTAAGGAATTATCTTTTACTGGCGTTGTATTAGCAATTACAGATTTTTCCGTTACTTCATTTAATAATTCGGTCTCTTTTGGATCAGTTTCCTTTTTTTTCTTTCCCGAAAATAAAATAATCAAAAATAAAATCAATAAAACCCCAATTGCTCCACCAACTATATATACAAAGTATTCGCTTTCATATAAGGTATTTAAAAATTCCACTTTTTTTCACCACCTTTATTCTACAAATAGAATAGCATAATTAATTTTTTTTATCAAGCATTTATTTAAGAGAGCTTACTTTTAATAAATGCCACAGTTAACTCTGGATCATACTTAATCCCTTTACCACCATTTTTAACTGGGGTAATACATTGTAACAACTCATTTAAAGCATTTTCTTGTGCCACTTTCACCTTATAACTTCTTTTGGTAACCATTGCATCATAAGAATCAATAATTGCTAAAATCCGTGCTTCATAATTAATCTGACTGCTTTTTAAGCCCTTAGGATAGCCACTACCATCGTACCTTTCATGATGTTCTTTGACAATTATCGCCATACTTTTAGGAACTAAGTAACTACCGATTACCGGGTGAGCTTTAATAGTTTCAAATTCAAAGGGATTTAAACGACCTTTTTTATTAAGAATCTTGTTAGGTATCCCTGCTTTACCAACATCGTGTAAAATACCATATAAGAATAAATTATCGACATATTTTTTGGGGAAATCTAAATAATCACCAAACTTTTTAGCTTCATTACCTACTCTAATACTATGAGATAATTCATGATGATTTAAATTACCTTTTTTGAATGTTTCATCTAATAAACTTAAAGCCGCATAAATATTTTCATTAGTTGGTTTTTTATTTAATAAATATTTATTAATATCAAGAATTAAACCATCAATATTATTTTTATAATCAGTTAGATAATAAATCCCAACATTAATATTAACTAAAAAATCAGTTACTTTCGTGCTTAGTTTTTTATCAGTAACAAAAACATCAACATAAATAAAAGAAGAAACTAAGTTTTTCATTTCGATTTCTTTAAAAGTATATAAGCCATTAACTTTAAACAATAATAAATTTAAATCTTTTTCTTGGATATTACTATATCCTAAAACAAAGTTTCTTTTAATCATTTGCTATTCACCTATCATAGTAATATTAACACATTAAATACCAAAAAAAAAGTCTTCATTGAAGACTTATTCGCATCGATCGCTTTTTAGACTAGCATCTTTGGTCCAAAATGGTCCAAATTGTAAAGCTTGAAAACAATTACGATCATAATTATAAATTTTATAACCTAACCCAGTACAAACATCAACATTACCATCAGCATATTCAACTGTTTTCTTGGTTAAACAAAATATTGGCTCTTTTTCATTTTGAACTTTAATAAAGTCAACTACACAAACAGCCATCCAACTAAGAACAACGACCCATAAGAAAATATTTAAGATTTTACCAAATAATGTTCTTTCTCCATCTTGACGATTATTTTTCTTTTCTTGTTTTACCATTTCTTTTACTTCTTTTTCTTTCATAAACCCATCTCCTAATTAAAATTAAATTTATTTTCTGCTAACTTAGTTATTTCTTCTTTATTAAGTGGCTGTTTTGTTATGTTTCTTTGAATAACATTGTATAAAACTCGCAGTCTTGCTTTATCAACATCATTCATTTTAACAAATTTAAGTCTTAAAGGATAACCACTTTCTAAAAATAAGGACATCTCCGCACCATAAGGTTTAAATATTATTGAGACTGAAGAAACTGTTCCATAAGGAATGGTAAATACTTCTTTCGTATTATCAAAAGATACTTTAGTATCAAATAAAACCATTTTCTTATCAGTAAATATACCATGATCTCTTAAAGTTTTATAACTAGCTAAAATAGTTTCATCTTCAAAAACATAGTCATTAACATACTTAGGTAACTCATCTTTTTTTAAATACCTAGAAAAATAAAAGTATTTAGTTATTTCCTTATATTTTATATAAGCCATTATTCATCACCAATTTAATTGTAGCATATTATTAAAAAAAACTAAAGTTTTTACTTTAGTTTTTATAATAAGTAAATATTATTGTATCGCCAGCATTAAACTTCGTTAAATCAATACTATAAACTCCGGAATTATTTATTAAATAACCACTAGTTACAGCATCATTTACTGTCGTTATACTATTAGCTGTACCATTTACTTTAAATTCAATAGTCTTTGTTGTATCAATATCATTACCGATTTCAGCTATACCATTAACACTAGTCTTTGATGTAGTTGATATCTCGGTAGCAATATTACTAAATACTGATTCAATATTAGCAACAGTACCAGTATAGTAATAACTTGAAGATGTTGCTAAGTTTCTTAATGTAGTAGCCGCACTAGTTGTTACTTCAAAACCAATTGTATATATAGTCGTACCATTTGCTTTTAAAGTATTAGCTGTTGTTACATAACCATTACCACCAGTATTAGGTTCCCCATCACTTAAGAAGACAATAGTATTTGGATTAGTACTACTCATTGAGCTTAAAGTGGTATTAATTAAATTGAAAGCATCAGTATATGGAGTACTATTATTTGTTGATAAACCATCAATTAGGGTTTTTAACTCTGCAGGTGTTTTTTCTGGATTACTACTACCATCAGTACATCCTCTTAAAGTTGCACCACCAGCGCTGTTTTTAGGGAATGTTACTAAACATATCTCTGTTCCCCCAGCAACATTTCCACCTGGGAAGATTACATCAATGAAAGCTTTAGCAGCATTTTTCATACTTGTTAATTTTGACCCATTCATACTGCCAGAAATATCTAAAGCTAAGACAATGTCTATACCTTCTTCAGATATTGCTTTTACGGAAATAGTTTTTTCAATGTTATAAGTTTTAATTGTTCCTGAAGGTTGGCTAATTCCACCAACTTCATAAGTTAATTGATTAGAAATGCTACTACCAGCATTACCAGTCACTTTTACTTTAAATACTAAAGTATAAGTAGAGCCAGAAGTAATAGTTTTACTTAACCCTGTGTTACTTAATAAAGCTCCACGAGCCGCTATTTCTTCTGTTGTTAGGCCTGTATCAATTAATTCCATATCAGTTTCACTTAATAATACTAAGTCTTTAGCTAAGAATATGCCATCACCAGTACCAGTATTAGTTGCTGTTAAGGTGTAAGTAATAAAATCACCATAAGAAACTGTGCTTGATCCACTAGTTGCAGTAGATGTCATGGTAACATTTATATTAGCTACCGCTTTATAGTAGAAGATTACTTCATTTGTTCCAGTTCCTACTGTAACATTTTTAGTTGTATCTAATTTTTCATAACCTATTATATTTGGTGCTGTTTCTGTATAAGTTTCACCAAAGGTTTTACCAGATACTAAAGTAGGAGTTTGAATATTAGTGGTTGTATCTTGTAAACGATAATAAATTGTGTAATCTAAATCAGTTCTTGGTGTCCAGTTAGCTGTTAAAGTAGCATTTTCACTACCCATAGTAAATGTTGTATCACTAATCGTTGAATCAGCTCCAGTTTTTGTCCAGCCATTAAAGTTATAACCATCTTTTGCCGGATTATTTATTGTTACAAAACTACCATAATTTATGGTTTGAGGAGTTGTTCCACTCCATGTTCCACCATTAGCATCTACTGTTAAAGTAAATGATTTGATACTCCAATGAGCATAATAGGTTTGATTCCCTGTTATTGTACCAGCTGTTATACCTGTTACTTTTGAGCCACTAGCTGGTAATGTATACCAACCATCAAAGTTATGAGATTTACTTGAAGCGTTATTAAATGTTAAGTTATCAGAAATTGTATAAGTACTAGCATTACTTGGATTTACAGGATTTATAACCCCAGCATCATTAATATTAAATACTAAGTTATAAATTTCTTTAGTCCAATTAGCATATAAAGTTAAACTAGCTTTAACAGTATCTGTAGTAAAGTTCCACTTATTAGTTAAAGTATTTTCTTTATACCAATCAGCAAAACCAAAACCTAATTTAGTTGGATCACTTGGTTTAGTAATAGTTTCATTGTATAAAACATCATTAATTGGTAGTACGCTACTTCCACCATTACTATTAAAGTCAACAGTGTATTTGTTAGCTGTCCAGTGAGCATACAAGGTGACATCACCAATTGTTCCACCAGCTAAAGTAGTTACTTTATTACCGGTTACTGGATCAGTATACCAGCCATCAAAACTATGCGATAAACTAGTTCCATCTAATAAGGTATAAGCCAAGGTGTTAACATTATAGCTATTTAATATGTTGCTATGAGTTGCTCCTGTTACTCCAGTTTGATTTAAATTATAAGTTACATTATAAGTTATTAAATCACAATCAGGATTAATAGTATCATCGCTAGTTATATTAGTGAAATCAGTTCGATCCCAACTACAGCTATAACCAGTTACTGGTGTGATAGTTGGAACATCGTCTAAATCACTACCCCAGTTAACATTTTTAGTAATTACATTATTATTAGTATCAACAAATGTTAGGGTGTAGTTTTTAATACTCCAATGGGCATACAAAGCTTTATTACCAGTTGATCCTAGAGTAATACCTAATAAGTTAGTACCATTTACTGAATCGGTATACCAACCTAAGAAGTCATGAGAAGCACTACTTGCTTTAGCAAATGTAAATTCACTAGATATGGTATAAGTACTTGGGTTACTTGGATTTGAAGCACTTGTAACATTAGTACTATTAATATTATATGTTAAGTTATAAACTGTTTCTGTCCAGTTAGCATATAAAGTTAAACTAGCTTTAACAGTATCTGTAGTAAAGTCCCACTTATTAGTTAAAGTATTTTCTTTATACCAATTTTCAAAATCAAAACCTAATTTAGTTGGATCACTTGGTTTAGTAATAGTTTCATTGTATAAAATATTATCAATTGGTGTAACACTACTACCACCATTACTATTAAATGAAACAGTATATTTGTTAGCTGTCCAATGGGCATACAAGGTAACATCCCCTATTTCACCACCAGCTAAAGTTGTTACTTCAGTACCATTAATTGGATCAGTATACCAGCCATCAAAGCTGTGTGATAAGCTAGTTGCTGATGTAATACTATATAATGGTGTATTAACATTATAAGTAACTAAAATATTACTTTCTAAAGCTCCTGTTACCCCTGTTTGATTTAAGTTGTAAGTTACATTATAAGTAACAATATTAAATGAACCATTTATGGTAACATCACTAGCTGGCATTATAGTTGGTATTGTACTCCAACCACTAAATGTATAACCAGTTTTAGTTGGATAAGTTAATGGTGTTATTGATGCTTCATATTTTAAACTTTGTTCATCATGTTTAACATCATCTACCATATAAGTTAATTTATATGTATCTCTTGTATAATAGATTTTAACTACTGTCGAACCATTACCACTAATATTTAATTGGTTAAATGATTGAACGGTAAATCCAGATAAAGTCTTTGCTATCCCATTAGTTAAAGTATCAGTTGTACCAGTTTCGTTATCAGTACCAACTAAAGTATAACCACCATTTAAATTCTCAGTATAATGTTCTACTTTATAAGCTGTATCGTTATTAGCCGTGTAAGTTACTTCAATAGTTTCATCACTAGCTGGCATTGTTCCACTAACAGTCAATATATCAGCTGTATAACCCGGTATTAATGGTGAATTAACAGAGTAATGAGAATTGTAATTGTGAGCATGGCTATATGCAGTCCTTGCTTCTGTGCCATCAGTATATTTATAATTAATGGTTAAGTTATAACTATTAATAGTCCATGTTGCTGTATAAGTAACATTGTTTGCTGGCATAATTGATGCTACATTTGGAGTCCAAGCATTAAAT
>Ga0209373_10003226_pt1 | contig 15361 bp, 10 predicted proteins | sample Higcelweek5metaG_FD_187173 | JGI IMG/M metagenome (GOLD analysis project Ga0209373, IMG submission 187173) | Freshwater pond sediment microbial communities from the University of Edinburgh, under environmental carbon perturbations - High... | ecosystem: Environmental > Aquatic > Freshwater >...
CTGTTAATTTTCTCGATGGAGTATCCCCACTTTTTCTCCTTAATTGGTTTTACAATAAAGAAACCATCCTGAGCTGTAAACACATCTGCGGTAGAAGCATAACGTTTTTCCTCAACAATGGTTTGCTTCTTAATAATCTCACCGTGGCTATCCATAGAAACATAGGTGAGTGTTTTTTTCAATACATCGTTAAAGACAAACAAAAATTCCTTACCGTTAAATTCGGCACCATCAACATTACTACGTTTGGTAATGGTGATAGGTGTTTCTTTAATCAGATTAAGTTCTGCGTCAAAAATATCAACTATAAAATTCACCATACCGTCGCCTATTTTTTCATTCACATAGAACGTATAATAGCCGGTTACTTCGTTGGTTACAACATTTTTAATCGGGGATACACCGCGGAATTCGCGTTTGCGAACATTTTGCACTTCTACAGATTGAGCAAATACAGATGAGCAAAAGAATGCTACGCTAATCAATAATAAAAAAACTTTTTTCATAATTCAAGTTGGTTGGTTCAAGTTTCAAATGTAAAAAATATATGTTAGAAAAAGCAAACTTTTTAAAAAAAAGACACAAAACTATTTCCACTACGGCTGCATCACAGGTGCCGATAATCCCATTCACAGGCCCTTTCACGGGCTCGGTTGCGATTGTCAGCCGTGATAATTTCCGAAACAGGAAAACACATATCCAGAATTTCAAGCCCGACGGGTCAAAGTCAACGTTTCTTCCCGACGATCCATGCTACACTTTTTTCAGTCATTGAGATGTCGGAACGAGACAAAAAAAATCACAACCCTTGCGGATTGTGACTTATAGTCTGAATTAACGCAGGATTACCAGCGTTTCGGTTTGCGATCTGAGTTGTATCCGCCACCGCTGCCGCCGCTACCACCGCGGTTTCCACCGCCGCTATAGCCACCGCCACGGTTACCACCACCACCGAAATTGCTTTTCGGGCGGTCTTCGCGAGGTTTTGCTTCATTAACCGTAATAACTTTGCCATCATAAGTGGCTTCGTTAAGTTCTTTTATGGCTTTTGCTGCGGCTTCGCCGTCAGGCATTTCAACAAAACCGAAGCCTTTTGAGCGGCCGGTCAGGTGGTCCATAATAATTTTGGCTGAGGAAACTTCGCCATACTCTTCGAAAACTGATTTTAAGTCTTCGTCTTTAAGACGGTAACTTAAATTTGAAATGTAAATGTTCATTGTCTGATTTTGTGAATAATAGAGTTTTATTGAAAGCGATGAAACGAATTGCACTATTATTAAAACAATGACTTCTGTTTAAACCTCTCAATGTGCTGCAAATGTACGGATAATATTTGATGTATTGGCGGATGAATTATTATTCAGTGTTAAATCTGTTTAGAATCAGATTTACTGACAGATTTTTATCGTCTGTATTTTTGTGTTTTGCCTATTTCAAAGGCACATGAAAGCCTGTCCGAAATTCTTCTGAATCAACGGCAAAAACTCAGACTACAAGAAATTTCTCTTATCTAAAAGGGCTTTTTAGGGTACAATCAATATGCTCAGATTGTTGATTCTAAAATATTTACTGTTTCACCGTGATTTATTTTTGCTTGTTCGTAGTAAAGTGCTTGTTAATCTAAAACTATCAATTATCTTTGCAATCTTTTAATTGAAACTAATGAAAAAACTATTTGTTCTGTGTTTAATGTTTTCTGTCCTGACCAGTTTCGGACAGATTCTTTTTCAGGAAGACTTTGATGGTATTGGCGGACCAACTGCTGGAGGGGCCGGTACCTATGTTTTTCCTTCAGGTTGGCTGCTGGCCAATGTCGATAACCTGACACCCGCTGCTTCGGTAAGTTATGTAAACGAAGCCTGGGAACGTCGCGAGGATTTCTCCTTTGGTGTTACTGATTCGTGTGCATTCAGTACATCGTGGTATTCACCGGCTGCATCGGCCGACGACTGGATGTGGACACCTGTTATTGGCCCACTTCCAACCAACTGCAGACTTACCTGGAATGCAGTTGCTTATGACCCGGCATATCGCGACGGGTACGAAGTCCGTGTTATGACTGTTGCTCCTACCGGATCTACAGGCAACATTGGCAATATGGTGACATCATCTACCTTGGTTTTTTCAACTGCTGCAGAAGCATCGGCCTGGACCGCGCACGAAGTGAGTCTGGGCAGTTATGCTGGACAAACAGTATATATTGGATTTCGCAACAACTCCAATGATAAATTCGTTTTACTGATTGACGATGTGGTTGTTGAACATGTTGTAAACAACGATCTGGCGCTGAGTGCAGCGAATGTTGCTTCACAATACACCATGGCCCCTGTATCGCTGGCCGACAGTATTTTGTTTCCCGGCGCTACCATTTTTAATAATGGGTTGATGACTGCTCATAATGTTGAATTGACTGTCAGTATTGAAAATGAATTGGGAACTGTCGTTTATACAGATTCAGCGATGGCGGACTCACTGCTTTCATCAACTTCAGTAAACCTTACAACTGCTGCTTTTTCGGCCACAGCAGTTGGGCAGTATACCATTTATTATACAGCCAGCATGACAGAGCCCGATGCGGATCCGTTGAATGACACCATTTCTGTTTTTGGTATCGAGGTCACCGATAGTGTTTATGCCCGTGACAATGGTATTTCCGTAGGTGCACTTGGCATTGGTGCTGGTAATGGCGGCTATCTGGGACAGGATTTTCATGTGTCAAAAACCAGTCTACTTTCGTCCGTAGGATTATATGTGGTAAGCGGATATACCGGAACACCGCTTGCAGTGGGCATTTGGAGTATGACCGCTGGCATGCCTGATTCTATGATTGCATCGACAGATACAATACTTTATCCCGATGACTCAGCGCGATTCTATACTTTACAGATCCATTCTGCCACTGGCGATTTGTATCTTGAAGCAGGTGATTATGCATTCACTGCCATTGAATTCGACAGTACTATTCAGGTTGGTCAGGCGGCTCAGATTTTCACAACGGGTCATACCTGGGTCAACTGGCCTACGTCTCCTGCAGGTGGCTGGGCCAATATGGAATATTTCGGAGCAACTTTTCAGCGAACCAACATTTTGCGTGCAAACTTCAGCGATGTTTGTAGTTCTTTTCTCCCAACCATTGCAACCACCAATGCCACCTGTGCAACTTGTCCCGATGGCTCTGCTTCTGTTGTTCTTGCAGGTGGGTTAGCTCCATTTCAATATGCATGGTCCAATGGCGACACAAGTCAAACGGTAAACAACTTGTTGCCCAACGATTATACGGTCACAATCACGGATTCGCTTGGCTGTGCAGCAACCATTGATGTTCATATCGGATTTCCGGATGGTATTGCTGAAAATGAATTGGTGATCAATGTTTTCCCAAATCCAAGTCATGGCGAATTTACTATTCAAACAGATGATCTGAATGGTCAGTCAATCCAGGTCGATGTTTGCGATGTAACCGGAAAATCGGTTTACTCAGCTGTGATGAACGAAGCAACATTACAAATTTCAGGTCTTTCGGCCGGAATCTACAACATCAGACTGATGTATAACAACGAAATGGTTGTACGAAAACTGGTTGTTGAGTAATTTCTAATTCTGTTAATTACAAAAAAAGCTGTCACACAAATGACAGCTTTTTTTTGTTTGTTATACCAAAATGAAATGTATTGTAGCCCAAAGGCACTTAAATCGCAACATTCCGCCGTTCGGAGCTGCGGGAGCTTTGATTAGAAAAGATTTTGCGCAGAACTCGGAACCGTTGCGGTCTACGCAGCTTTGGCCCTCGTTTCGACTGTTCCATGTCCTCCTTTCATCCGGACGATGGAATGTCGAAACAAACCGCAAGGCCGACCGAAACGGTCTGTTTTATAATTCATTTTGGTTTTATTCTTTATCAGCAAGTTTTTTATCCACATATTCAGCAAGGTTTTCACCTTCCAGATAAAGCATTTCGAGCTCCCGGAGCGGCACATCGATGTTGGCCTTTTTCAGCCGGATCAAGACATATATTAATGTCGCAACCGGAATACCGCGCCAGCACATAAAAACAAGACTTAGAAATGAAACAGGAACATCATTCAAACGCGCATGAACCCAGGCTCCAAGCGGAATAAAGCGCATAAACAAATACAGAAAAACGACAACACCGATGCCAATAAGCAGATAGTTATTCATACAATCAGAATTTATAAATAGCACAGAGCAATGCACGGATATTGGCCACCTCATTTGTGTTGGAGACTTTACCGTTGGCTTGTGGAGTACCGTATGCAGCAACGGTATATTCCAGTTCGGCGCCGAAAGTGAGTTTGTCGACTGTCACCGAAACACGGGGCGATACACGATACAGCTGATCGATGTTGCTACCACGCGCGTACACAGCACCGTTGATATCGTTGTCTGCACCAAGATTTTTGCTGTAGCCGAATAAAACACCATATTTCCATTTCGGGCCTGTAGTACCAAAGTCGAGATAACCGGCAGCTGTTGTAAGATTGGTATAAGTCTTCAATTCCCGCAGAGTATCGGTGATTTCAGCAACGGCATATCCGCCCAGCATCAGCATATCGGTTCCGTTTTGTGCATAGGTTCCCATCAGACTAACCTGAATTCCGTCGTTTTTAAATTTTATCCATCCACAACCCGCATAACTACTGATGGTAGCGTCGGTTGCATAATTGGCTGGTGTTTTCAGTTCAGGACGCAATGTTTTAAAATCGGCTCCCAGACCGAATTGCAGCTTATCGTTCAATGTAGCAACGGTGCGCAGATTTATTCCCGGCAGGCCGCTGTTGCGCATATACAAAGTGCTGGTTCCCAGCGGGCCGCTGCTTGCAATGTCGCGCTGCATCCATGCTGTAGCGTATGAAGTGAATTTTCCGGTTTTATATCCGAAGCGAATCTGATTGTTGCGGCTGAACGGAACGAAGGGTGCGCCAGTGTTTACGCTGAGTGTTTGAGCAAAAGCTTCCACCGGAAACATGGGATGCCAGGTCTGTCCAACAAGCAATTCCGATTTTGTCCAGTTCAGTTTTACATAACCATGGCGCAGACGGAAGCCACAGATATCGGCATCGCTGGTACCATAAAATTCGGTTTCAACCAGGCCGGTAGTCTTTGCTCCAAATGCATCGGGGCCTGTGATGTTGCCGGTGAGCCGGGTTTGAATACTCAGCATATTAAATGCCGGGTTGTTCTTTATATCGTTTGAATCGGCATCGTACAAAACATTGTCAGGAAACAGATAGAAGTGACCTTCGCGCAGGCCGTTGCTGGCTGAGCATTGGCGGGTATCGTAAAACGCATCGGTTTTTACATAGCCCGAAAGTGTTATTCCGATTTTTTTCTCCTGCGCAAAAGTGAGTATTGAAACAATGGAAAGAATTGCAACGAGTGTAATTTTTTTCATGAGGCGTTTTTTTAATTTGGGACAAAAGTAATATTAATGTGCTGATTTGCTAATGTGCATGCACAAGGCACAACGCACAGAGCGCAACGTCCCGCTCCGTCGCCGCGGCGGACTGAATGCTGAGGGCTTAGATATGAATGTGATCATGAAACCCACAACGACTTTGTCACCCTTGTAACCCCTGTCACGCGTAACGATTGTAACGTGTAACGCCTGTCACCCTTGTAACATGTCACGAGTAACATCTGTAACGTGTAACGATTGTAACTTTGTAACGTGTAACGCCTGTAACGTGTAACGCCTGTAACGTGTAAAGATGTAATGTATTGAATTATTTATATTTTTGCCGTTTATTAATCACCAACACACGAACGACATTTATGGAAAATCAGAAACAAGCCAATCCAGCTGCAGTTGGCCTTGCCGGCTTTGGGCTCACCACATTGCTACTTCAGTTTCACAACATAGGCATCATGGGCCTGGGTCCGGTAGTAGCCATGGGATTTATATTTGGAGGCTTAGCCCAAATGATTGCAGGGTTTCAGGAACAGAAGATGGGCAATAATTTCGGATACAGCGCTTTTGTTTCGTACGGCGCTTTCTGGATTGGACTTGGCATAATATGGCTCAGCAAGATTTATAACTGGTATCCAAGCTCGGCCACCGACGTTGGTTATTATTTACTTGCCTGGACAGGTTACACAGTAATTATGACCATTGCGGCAATGTATGTTCACCGTGCCATGTTTGTTACCTTTTTTCTTTTACTCATTGGTTTTATTTTGCTCGATCTGGGACATTTCGGCATGCCTGATATGAACAAAGTGGCCGGATATGAACTCATAGGCTGTGCACTGAGCGCCTGGTACATGATGGCTGGTATCATCATCAACGATGTGTCTGGTAAAAAGATTCTTGGTATGGGCGCGCCGTTGCTGAAGAAAGGATAAAGCACAACGCTCAAAGCACAATGCGCAACGCATATGTGAGTTGAAAGTTATCAGGTTGAATCACGATAGCTATCGTGATCATAAAGGCGACGTGAAAGCGCAATGCCTGCAGCTTAATGCTGAGCTAATGATGTGAAAATGTGCGGCTCCGCCGATGTGGAAATGTGCGAATATGAGCGACGTTAAAATATTACGAAGTGCTTGCACAAGGCACAAGGCACAATGCGCAGGGCACAGCGCTTCACGTGAAACAGCTTGTCACGTTTTACGTGATGACACAGTCGCGGGGCTGTCTCAAAATAGCAGATTGTTACGACATTCCACCGTTCCGGCCACAATTAACCCTCGAAGAGTTCCGAACTCTTCGAAGGTGCTTAAGCCGGCCGGAACATGGAACCGTCGTAACAACAGCAAAAACAACGGTTCCATGTCCTTTAGCTCCTGCGTCGCTTCCGGACGATGGAATGTTGTTTTTGTCGCTGAAGACTATTTGAGACAGCCCCGATAGCTATCGGGTTTAAAGTTTCTAAACTCCGTTAAGTGTTGTTTTGCAAAGACAAATAGTTGTGATTCAGCAAAGTTCACTGCTCATACAGACGCTACGGTCGGCACTTGCAGCCACTCACCGATTAGTATTGACTTGCTGAAAGCTGATAGCTGACTGCTGATCCGCCGCGGCGGACCGAAAGCTGACAGCTGATAGCTGTAAAGTATTGTGTAACGTTTGCCAAATGCGACGATCGTAAAAAAAATTATTTATACATTTACTGCAAAGAACTATTTCATGAAGTCGGAGAGATATTCGCGGATTTTTTCAATTGCATTTTTATTGCTTTTACTTTGTCTTTCAGCCGATGCGCTTGCGCGTGCCGGTGGTGGGGGCGGCGATGGTGGCGGTGGCGGCAGCGGTGATGGCGGTCTTGCTGAACTGATTTTTTATATTTTAATGATGATTCCTTTTCCTTATAACCTTATTGTTATTGGGATTATCATTGTCATAGCGCTTTTGACGCGAAAAAAAGCCAAACAGGCATCGGTCATGAATAAAATGCCATCGCCTGAAACGATGAAAGACAGTTCCAGCTTTATTACGTACAAACACAGCAACCCACAGTTCAGCGAAGAAGCTTTCCGAAAAAAAGTGTCGGTTGCTTTCGCCGGCATTCAGGATGCATGGATGGCACAGGACATGAAACGTGTCCGTAAATTCATCAGCGATGGTATTTATCAGCGTTTTAACGTGCAGTTTATGATGATGAAAAAACTGCAACAACACAATGAATTATCAGGCATTCAGTTGCATACGCTCACCATCAGCGATTTCAGAAACGATGGCGCTTTTGAAGTAATAGATGTGGCTATTCATGCCAGTATGACCGATCGTTTTGTGTCGAAAAAAATTCCGCGTTTGAGTTCCGGCGGATATGAATCGTTTGTAGAATACTGGACATTTATTAAAAGGAGCACTGCAGCATTAAACGACATTTACGAAAATCCGAATTGTCCGCAATGCGGAGCAGCGATTCCCGAAATTGAGGGTGAGACCGGCATTTGCCCGTATTGCAAAGCAGTAGTCAACAGCGGCGATTTCGATTGGGTACTGAGTGAAATTACGCAGGCCGATGATTATACCTACAGTCAGTCGTTTGGACATAAACAGCTGAATCTGCAATTTAAAATTCAAAAGTTGTTTAACGGCGATGAAGGATTTTCGGTTCAGAAACTCGAAGACAAAGCCAGCAATGCATTTTTGCAATACGAAATTGCTTTGGCATTGCGGAATCCGGCACTGGCACGTCGTTTTATGCGTGATGACAGTTATCAGAAACTCACTTCGGAAATTCAGGAAGCAGCGCCACTGGTGTATAATCGTTTATACCTGAACGATGTTACATTGATCTCGCACTGGGCCGAAGGAAATAAAAATCACCTCGGATTTTTCATCCGAAAAAGCTATCAGCGGCTTGAAATGAAACGGAGTAATCCCGACGAACTTGAATCGATTATGGATCCGGTTGTTCGTACGCAATCGATGGTGATTGTGTTGTGCCGCGATGCTGCCGCACAGGCTCCGAAAGGATTGTTGTATGCACATCAGTGTCCCAATTGTGGTGGAACACTGGCCGACACCACAGATATTACATGTCCGTATTGTGCATCGGAAGTGAATAGTCCGAACTTCGACTGGGTGGTGGACGGGGTGTATTCGTTGGGAGAATACAAACAGCGATTGGCCGGAGATGAGCCAGACGAGCTGCTTGCATTTGGGGTTGACAAAGCCGATGATTTTCTCGATGTGCGTGATTATGCATTCAATAATGTATTAATTGTTTTGGCTGCCGATGGTACTTTTGCCACCGAAGAAGAAGCATTTGCCAAAGCGCTGGCGAAAAAATTAGGCTATAATCCATCGAAGATTGCTCCGTCGATTCAGCTGGCGAAAAACAGAAAGCTGGTGCTGCGCATGCCCGACGATCCGAAGAAACATGCTAAGATTATAAAACTCATGGATAAGGCTGCCATGGCCGATCAGCAGCTGACGCCCGCCGAAGCGGAGCTGATGGCTTATGTGCATAATAATTTTGCATAGCGGCGCAATGCAAAATTATTCTCTCCGCTATTCGAAGTATATACTTCGAATAGCGATGTTAGAGATCTTTGGAAGCAAAAGTATCGCCGCCGTTCATGTCGCCCGAATCAAATCCTTTTTTGAACCAGCGCGCACGCTGTGCCGAAGTGCCATGCGTAAATGAATCAGGCGTAACATATCCCTGCGACTGTTTCTGTATGCGGTCGTCGCCAATGGCACTGGCTGCGTTCAGCGCTTCTTCGAGGTCACCCTCTTCGAGTAGATTCCAGTCTTTCATATAATGTGCAAAAACGCCTGCGTAATAATCGGCCTGCAATTCGAGCCGCACAGTGAGCTTATTGAATTCCTTTTCGCTGAGCTGATCGCGCTTAGCTTCGTACATGGCATCGATGCCAAGCAGCTTTTGCACATGATGTCCCACTTCGTGCGCGATGACATAGGCCATAGCAAAGTCGCCCGAAGCGCCAAAACGGGTTCTTAATTCATTGAAAAAACTCAGATCGATATACACTTTTTCATCGGCAGGACAATAGAAAGGTCCTGAATTAGCGCTTGCAGCGCCACATCCAGACTGCACCTGACTTGTGAACAACACCAGTTTCGGATAGCGATATGTTTTTCCATTTTTCTCAAACAAAGGAACCCAGGTATTTTCGGTTTCTTTCAGAACGACTTTTGAAAACTCGGCCAGTTCCTGTTCTTCAGGCGTAGCCTTATAATCGGCGGCAGATTGAGAAGTAGTATCGGACGACAGATTGGCAAATTGCGACAAATCGACTCCGAAGATCATTCCTATGACAACCACGGCAATGGTAACAATGCCACCACCCAAAAGACCTTTGGAACTCATTCCGCGACGATCTTCAACATTCGAACTTCCTTGACGACCTTTCCATTTCATGATTGCTGAATTTAATTTTCAAATATAGTACTTTTTGCGCATAAGGCATGAGGCATGCGGCACAAAGCGCAAGGCTCAACGCACAACGCTCAGAGCACAACGCTTTGCGAGACGGGACCACGTGTTCGGCGTAGTCTATAATTGTAATTTTGCCGGGCGTAGTCTGGAGACTACGCCCAACAAATATATGTTTTCTCACTACGCCGAACACGGCAAGTTTATAAAGTTATAAAGTAAAAAGGCGTCGTTGAAGTCCGCCGCGGCGGATCACCGCTGTAGAATAAGCATTTGATTCATTCCGTCACAACGATTTCATCCACAAAAATCCACGATTTTTTTCCACGCGCATAATGCCAATCGGGACAAGTGCCGGTGCTGGCTGCAACTACTTTTATAAAACGCACTTTTGTTGTTTCAAAACGGGCATCGACTGATCGTATATCCATGATTTTTTCATCGGCAGGGCGCAGGTTCGGGAAATTCTGATGTTGTACAATTGTGTATTGAACACCGTCGGTAGAAATATAAATATCGACCGAAGACGGCATGAAAATCCAATCATTTGGCGAATACAGAAATGTGGCCGACACAGATCTGATGCTGGTTTCAGCAGGCAATTGAATGGTGGCCTCCATGCCGTTTCCTTCAAATCCCTGCCAGCTTCCATCGGAAAAATTAAACGAACCTGTGATTCCATCGCACACAGCGTTGTTGCCCGAAGCCGGGTATTTATCGGAATACGGTTGCAGCTGTGTTACTGTTGCACCCACGGCAGCGTGCATAATATGATTATTTCCATAGGTTTTCTGCGCCTTGAACGACTTCATAAATTCGTTGGCCATCGCGTTGAAATTTTGAATGGGTTGATAATACGGTTCGCCAAAAGAATATTGGTGTGGCTGAAGTTTCGCAACAAAACCACCGGCTTTCGATAATGGAATATACAGTGTATCGGTATTTTTCAACAGACAATACAGGAATCCATGTTCTTCCGGATTCTGCTCCCAATCGGTGCCCGCGCCATCGAAAAACAATTCGGCTTTATAAATAATTGAATCAGCAAGAAACGTCATGGGAATTTTCAGCAGATAGCAGTTTTCGTCGGCAAGTGCACCCATGTACCACAGGCTGTCGCTGCGTCGTGCCACACAAACATAGTTGCCCGGATCGGCGGCCGGCACAAAGGTTTCGTCCCAGCTGAGCGGAATACGAGTGAGAAAACTGAACAAAGAATTGTGTTCGTAATTTTCGGGCAAATCAGCAAACATTACCATTGGGCTGTAATTCACAATATACATAGCCGCCTGATGTGTTTGGGTGCAATACAAGCGCTTATTTGCCGCAGGATTGTAATTGATATGAAAAACACCGGGCGTATTGTCGGCCGGACCAGCCAGCAATCGCGTGAAAGGCAGAATGGTACTGTGAAAGGGCGGGGTAGCGCGATACGTTGCATTCCACTCGTTGCCGCGCACCGCTTCCTGCGTCATCAGATTGGGCCAGGTGCGGTCGAGACCGGTTGGTTTGATGCTTTCGTGCACATTGAGATTGATGTGATACGTAGCTGCTGTTTCAAATACATGCTGAAAATGACGCACCATATATTGTCCGTGATGGTGCATTCCCTGCGGCAGAATTGGTCCTGCATAGCCGGTTTTCAGATAGTGGATTCCGTTGTTATAACAAAGCTTCATGGCCGAATCGAGCTGCCGTTCATACTCCGGAATATTGCCGCCGGTTTCGTGATGCGAAATAAATTCCACCCGATTTTTTTGTGCATAGGCCACCACTTTTTTCAGATCGAAATCGGGATATGCTTTACAGAAATCCTGACGGGGCACCACATCGTTTGCCCAGGTTTCCCAGCCACGATTCCAGCCTTCGGCCAACACGCCCCCGATGTTTTTTGATGCAGCAAAATCGATATACTGTTTTGTCCGCTTTGTGGTGGCTCCGTGTTTCGGCCCCGAATGCCAGGTGTACAATCCTGTATGCATGCCCCACCAGATACCGACAAACTGAATCGGTTTTATCCACGACACATCGGTAATGGCACAGGGTTCATTCAGATTTTGTATCAGATGCGACTGAATGAGTTCACCCGGTGTGCGCGAAATCATCATGCTGCGCCACGGCGAATTGAAGGGCACTTTCGCGCGCACACAAACGCCATCGGGCCAGGGCCAGAGCTGTGAGCGAAAACAAAGCGAATTCAGGGAATCTTGTACCAGCACCATTTCGGAATAATCGATCAAAGCCGCTTCGTGAATGCTGATGCAATATTCCGGTGTCACAACCGTAAAGGGAGTGTTGGCATCGAGAACATCGCTCAGTAGGGTGTGCCGGTACAACGATTCGTAGGCAAATTCATCGGAAGGAATCCACCAGACACTGTCGTTGTGGGCAAAACGAAATTCAGAATTTTCGCTCACGATCAGCAAACTATCCTTTTGTGTTTCAGGAAAAACATAGCGGAATGCAACACCATCGTTAAAGACCCGGAATTCAATATGCAGTTGCCGAAAAGGTTGTTTGGTTTCTTTCAGACAAAACATAGCCTGATTGTATTCATTGCGAATCTGCGAAGAGCTTCCCCAAACTGGCGTCCAGACTTCGTTGTACGCAGATCGTTTCACCTCAGTAATTTCCAGATTATTCTCAAAAGCAGGCTGGTTGAGGAATTGCAGACCAAGCCCCGAAGAATCGAACAACAGCAGATTTTGAAACTGAACAGAATAATAAGGTTGTCCTGCAGAAACCCAAAAAGATAGTTGAATGGAACGATCGGGCGACCACACATTTTCTTTTGCGTCAGCAGCCAAGGCATTCCACTGTCCGGCCGAGGTGTAGTTAAGAGGCCGGCTCAAGGGATCGTCGATACTGGAAAAAACAACGGTTCCATGTCTTTTCGCTCCTCCGTCGCTTTCGGACGATGGAATGTTGTTTTTTGTGACAGGCTGAGCAAGCACAATAGAATGGAGTAGAATAGCAATCAGGAAAATCCGCATGGATAAATTTTATTACGAAGGTAATTGAAAAAATAATCCTTTACCCAGCAAAACCCCCGAAAGGTTTAAACCCTACAAGGTTGGGTGAGAGTGGCTAAAAGAACGATGATTTGGAGTTCGGCGTTCAATGTTGTACATTTGTTTGTGAAAAACTGACCCACCATAACTACACCTCTATGGAAAACGCCTCAAATGCCAGTAACACTGACTTTGCTGGACAAATATACATTCGGGATTTGTTGGATTTAAAATTACTGAAAGATCTTTTCGATAAGTTTTCAGAAATCACAGGCCTCACAATTGGTTTTCTGGAACTTCCGGGACTGGAACTCCTTATTGATTCGGGTTGGAAGGACATCTGCACAAAATTTCACCGGGATTGTCCTTTATCGGCTGACCATTGCTATCAGAGTAACCGAAGACTGATGCAGCAGTTTACAGCGCCTGGTCAGTTGATTATTGAAAAGTGCGAAAACGGATTATACGATTGTGCGACCCCCATTTATATCAACGGGCAACTTATTGCCGGACTTGCAACCGGACAATTGCTGCTGGAAGAACCGGATGTGGAATTTTTTAGAAATCAGGCGCTCAAATATGGATATGACGTAGAAGCGTATTTGAAGGCAGTTGCGGATGTGAAAGTGATTTCGGAAAAGGATTTGTTGCTGGCGACCACCTTTTTAGGTCAGATAGCGACGTTTATTTCCGAGTCAGGTTATAATAGTTTAGTTGTCAAACAGGAAACGCTTTTATTAGAACATGAAGTAGAGGAGAGGAAGCATACCGAAGAAGATTTACGCAAAAGTGAATTGAAAATCAGGACCGTTCTTGCACTGGCGCCCGAAGCCTTTTTCCATGGTGATCAGATAGGACATTTTATTGATGTGAATGATGCCGCAGTTGAGCTGACCGGCTACCCGCGCAAGGAACTTCTGAACATGAATATGAAGGATCTATTTCCGCGCGCAGTACTTGATTCGGAGCCCTTGCGTTATGATGTGCTGAATGCCGGTACAACATTAACCAAGCGCAGAACACTTATTCGTAAAAACGGCGAAAGTATTATCATTGAAATGAGCTCACGCTTAATGCCCGATGGCACCTATCAGTGTTTTGCAAAAGATATTACCGAAAACATTAATGCGCAAGAAGCTCTGAACAAGAGTGAAAGCCGGCTTAGAATGTTTTTTGAATGTTCGCAGGAAGGCCTGATTTTTCATGATAAAGGCATCGTGGTGGATGTAAACATAGCCATGCTTCAAATGTCGGGCTATTCCGACGAAAAAGAACTGGTCGGGAAAAACATCATCGAGTATATTTCACCGGCTTTCAGGGATATCGTAATGAGCCACGTACTTGATGAGAAAATTGAAAAGTATGAAGCGGAAATATTACGTCGCGATGGCACAATTCTGCCTGTTGAAATTATACCCCGTCATGCGGAATTCAGCGATGGGCGCAAGCTTCGAATAACCTCACTGACGGATATCACTGAGCGTAAGAAAGCTGAACAAATGCGCGATATCAATGCGCGCCGTACCCTGGCATTGCTGAAACTCAGTGAAATGATCAATACACCATTGAATGAAATCACAAATTTTGTTCTGGAAGAAGTCATTCAACTGACAGGCAGTAAATTGGGATACCTCGCATTTCTAAATGAAAAAGAAGATATTCTGACAATGCATTCCTGGTCGAAAAGCGCGATGGAGGAATGTCGGATAAGTGACGCGCCTCGTGAATATCCGCTTGAAAAAACCGGGCTATGGGGTGAATGCGTCAGGCAGCGAAAACCAATCATCACCAATGACTATGCGGCTGACAGTCCATTGAAAAAAGGGTATCCCGAAGGACATGTTGTTTTAAAACGTCATTTATCGGTGCCGATAATTGACAATGATCACATTGTAGTTGTAATAGGAGTTGGCAACAAAGAAGATGAGTATTACGACGAATGCATTAAACAACTCACCATTCTCGGATCTGCCTTGTGGACACACATCGACAGGCAAAGAGTCTTGAAAGAATTGATTGAAAGCCGGGAGCAGTTCCGGTTGATTACAGAGAATTCAAACGACATGCTTGTTGCTTTCGATGCCGAAAGTGGCATTATTACTTATTTATCGCCAGGCAGCGGTAGAATTCAGAAATTTGATTCCGGCGATGTTATTCAACATACCTTTCTCGATTTTATTCATCCCGATGATTTGCCGGCCATTTTTGAAGCACAGAAACTCATTATGTCCGGGCATGAATTGCCTTTGGTGAAACATCGCGTTATGATGAAAGACGGATCGTTTGTTTGGTATGAATCTTCGGCAAAGCTTGTAAAAAACACCATTACCGGTAAATATGATATTATTGGTGTGTGCCGCGATATCAGTGAAAAAGTAAAAACCGAGCAACTGCAAAAAGAAAAAGACCTTGCTGAAGCAGCCAGTAAAGCGAAATCGGAATTTTTGGCAAACGTAAGTCATGAAATCAGGAATCCGCTTA
>Ga0209373_10003227_pt1 | contig 15359 bp, 17 predicted proteins | sample Higcelweek5metaG_FD_187173 | JGI IMG/M metagenome (GOLD analysis project Ga0209373, IMG submission 187173) | Freshwater pond sediment microbial communities from the University of Edinburgh, under environmental carbon perturbations - High... | ecosystem: Environmental > Aquatic > Freshwater >...
ACTGCAGGAACACTGCTAACATACGCTGATACTACTACAACTAATTCTTGAACTACTTCTGATACACAAAAAGCTCAATGACCACAAGGTGGATGAGATCATGAAAGAGGTGGAAAATGAGGAGAAAGATGAATGAGAGGTTGAATGATGACTCAATTAACTGACGCTGAGAAAACCAAACTACAATCAATGACAGATACAGAAAAACAAGCATTCTTCGAAGCTAAAAGAACTGAAACTGAGGCAAAAATGGAAGCTAGGGAAGCTGTAATGGACAAGCTAGTTGTTGGAGAAGCACTTACTACAGATTCTGAAAAAGCAATCCAAAAAGAGATTATAGCTGAAAGAGCAGCTCAAAAAACTGCAAGAGCAGAAATGAAAGCAAAACAAGCTACAGAACAAAAATCTAGAGAAGAAATCAAATCAATAATTGAGAAAAAAGCTGCAGGTACTGCACTTACTACTGATGAAACAACTAAATTAGTTGATTACTTCACAAGCAAGGCTGATAAGATGGATGAAAGAGGTTGAGATAGGGGAGGTCAAATGGGAGAAAAACCAGCAGATGCACCTGCTGACTCTACAGCTACTACTTCAACTGCACAATAATATAAGCGTGCTGAAGATAAGAACATAATTTCCTAATTTACACAAAAACTCTCCCGAATTTCGGGAGAGTTTTTTGCTATCAAAACCCCACCTAACCTCCTCTTGTCAGGGGAGGAATTCCACTCATTGTCATATTGAGCGCAGTCGAAATATCCCTTTTAATCTATTCTTTTGACACAGAACTTTTAGAAAGATATAAATCACTCAGTGTCATTCCTGGCTACGACCAGGAATCTGATAAATATAATAATACCTTTTCATCGTCATTCTGAGCGGAACGAAGTGGAGTCGAATGAATCTATTAATCAATTAAATACCTTATATTATACTCCATTTCTTCCTCCATACTTTTGTAGCCAAAAGTATCAAAACCTTTGGGGCTCTGCAATCCCGTCTGCGGGACTGCTTCGCTCCGCTCAAACAGTTGCTCCGCCCCAAACCCCGCATTGAGTGATTTGAATTCAATAACCCCACCTAACCTCCCCTAAGACAGGGGAGGAATTCAGTCTATCGTCATTCTGAGCGGAACGAAGTGGAGTCGAATGAATCTATTAATCAATTAAATACCTTATAACATCTTTCTTTCTCTCCCTCCATACTTTTGTAGCCAAAAGTATCAAAACCTTTGGGGCTCTGCAATCCCGTCTGCGGGACTGCTTCGCTCCGTTCAAACAGTTGCTCCGCCCCAAACCCCGCATTGAGTGATTTGAATTCAATAACCCCACCTAACCTCCCCTAAGACAGGGGAGGAATTCAGTCTATCGTCATTCTGAGCGGAACGAAGTGGAGTCGAATGAATCTATCAATCAATAAAAAATACCTCTAATAATAAAAGTACTTGATATTTAATAGACTCATTCTCCCGCATACGGGATCAGGGTGACGATACGGCGACTATGCGAGGGCGAAGTCAAATGCGAGTTGCTCTCAGTCATTCTTTGACTTATTCTTGAGGTCAATCTTCTCTGTAGCACCAACATTATTACTCAGTAGTGAGAATCTAGTATTATACAGTGGAACGAAGTTCTTGTTCTTAGTAGAGTTCATATTGTCATTATTAATAGTAAACTTGATACTATTATAATGGGGGAGGTGAGAGTAGTGTAAGAAAGTTATAGAATTATTAATAATTTACAAATATTGTTTGCAAGTAAACTTAATATTTTCATCACTTGTGTTTCTACATAACCAATCAATATATCCAATATCATTTTGTGCAAGATATTCAAAAGTTAGTCATTTATATTTTTTATAACCATTTGGTATTTTTTTAATTATTATTGGAGAAGTAGATATTTTAATCATTTTTTCAATAGCTTCTTTGTCTCAAATTAAGCCAAAATTATTTTTTAATAATCAAAGTAAATAATAAAATATTACTTTTAAAACAAGAGTATCTCACATTGCGTCATGAGCTTTTGCTCATATAGGAAATTTAATTCACTTTTCTATTAGCCAATATTTTAATACTTGTTCTTTATAACTATATTCGAATTCTTCTTCAATATCTTGTAGTAAATATTTTGAGACTTGTAAAGTATCAATATAGTTACTGATTTCTAATCAATACTTTTTTAACATTCAAATATCAAATTTGGCATTATGAGCAACAAAAATTGTTTTTTCATTATTCTCAAGTATGTATTTATATCCTTCTGATTTTGGTCAAAAAACATCAAGTCATATAAGGTCATCTTCAATTATTCAATGTACCACTTTTGCTCGTAATGATATTTTTTGATTTCAATTACTATAATATGATTGATGTTTTGTTATTTCTCTTCATCAAATATCATTAATAATTGCAAGTTGAATAATTCAATCTTTTTCTTCAATTCATGTAGTTTCCGTATCAATAAATGTTAAATTCATTTCTCAAAATATTATTTATTATATCTATTAAGAAGCTTTCTATAGTTCCTTATTCATTTAATGCTTTTTTCATGACCAGTTTCTCATTTATTGATTTTATTTAATATATCATTTTCTTTTGCTAAAGTTTTTTTTCAAGGGGATAATTTTCAATTTGTAATATTAACTCATAATATTTCAATATTGTTAGTATTTTTATTTATTTCAGTTTTTTGTTCATTTAATTCTATTCAATATTCTAAAGAAAGCTTACTAATTTCTTCAATAAATAAATTAATTTTTATATCACCAATATTATTGAATGATATTGTTATATCATCAACAAATACTGTTATTTTTGGTCTAAAATCTTTTAAATATTTTAATGTTAAATAATTCAATTTTTGAAAATATCTTATTGTGCATAAAACTGATAATCTGCTTGAAGTTGGGAATCAGCGAGCTATAACCTTTTCATTATCATTTCTGAAATATTCTGAATTTGGAACACAACAAAATCATGTCAATATATTTGCAATTCCTGGTTTTATTCAAACTTTTTGAAAGAATGTTAAAGTTTTTTTATATGATATTTGTTCAAAAAACTTTTTTAAATCTAATTTAATATAAGTTCTTTTAATTTTTGTTTTATGAATATTGACTGCTTGTATAAAGCTTCTGTGTTGTATTCATCAATAGATAAACGATTTTATTGTACTATCGTATTCTTTAAGAATCGTATTATTAATTAATTTATTAATTTCTTTTAGAGGTCTTTTGGCAACTCTTATGTATTTGCCATTTTTTGAATCAGGATGATTTGAATATAGTTTAGGAAAATGTTCAATACAATAATTTATCTTTTCTAAAATATCCTTATAATTTTTCTTTCAAGATAAGTGTTTTGCTAATTCATTTTTACTCCTTATTTTTATATTAGGAAATTGCTGGCTGTTCATCTGTTAAATATTTAGATCTATTTTTAATTAAGTCTTTTTGTAATTTTATTCATAAATCATATATTTTTTTTTCAATGATTGACAATTCTTCATAATCACAATCATCGCTTGATAAAAAAGGCATTATTGAGAAGGGAGATATTTTTAATTTATTAGCTAGTATGGTTATAAATTGTTTAGATGGTTCTCTTTGTCTTGTTTCTATCATTGCAATTAATACCGAAGATACTCATAATTTTTCAGCGAATTTATCTTGACTTAAATTAGTTTCATGTCTAATTTCTTTAAGAAATTCGGGTATTGAAAACATAAAAAAATGCAAATTAAATATTATATATTAATAGGATTATCTAAAGAGGTCTAAGAGTATGGTAGCTAACTTTAGAAGTCAAACTACTATATTATAGGTCCTCTTTAGTTGTAGGAGCGTATAAAGGTTAATTTTTTTCTTGTTGTTTTGAATTTTCTTTGGTTTTGAACCAACGTGTTGAATTTTCATGCTTTCAATTTTTAAAAAATATCGGCAGGTTAATTCTCCAAAGCAACTATACATCGGGATACATAAGACTCCTACAAAAACCCGATGTATAATTTTTCGGATTTTCACCTACGCGCGAAATTATTTTAAAAAATGTAAATATATTTATTTTAAATATAGAATTAAATTATTTATTTTTGAATAACACTAAAAAGAAAATTTAATTTTAGTTTCTTTTTAGTATCAATAACTCATTCCAATCTAATATACAAATTCTAAAGTGCTGCTAATCATCTGATAATGTGTATTAATAGTATTATTATCTAGTTAAATTAGTTACTTTCGTAAACTCTCTTAATTCTAAAATAGAAATTAAGAGTTCAGATGCAATTATTGTCATCTCCTTACTACGTATCCCAGAAATATTAATGAACCTTCATATAACCATCTTATACATTTTGTATAATAAGTCAAGAAAAAATTATACAAAATGTATAATTAATTTATTTATTGGCATAACAAAGACAAAATCAATTTAATAGACCCATTCGACTTCACTTCGTTCCGCTCAGGGTGACGAAAGTAGGGAAGAAAATTCTCACCATCAAGCCATCTCCACACAATTTTCAAAAAAAGTTTTGACATATTTTGATTTGGGGATATATTGTGAGTGTAAAAAGTACACTAAGTAGTTAATCCAAGAAAACAGTTGTAGGGAATAGACAACGATTGGAACTACAAGAAAGGCAGAAATTAATTAGGAACTTCTTTAACATAAAATACTTGTAAGTTAATAATTATTCTTGTCTTCCCGAATAAGTTTAAAAATTACAATATAATTTATTTCTTAATCTAATATGACTATGAAAGCAAATGAAGCACTAGTAATAGTAGACTACCAAAATGATTTTGGTAACCCAAATGGGTCATTATATGTAAAAGGAGGTGAGTTATTGGCTCCTTATATCAACGACATGATTGCTCAAGTGAGAAGTAGAGCATGAGTGATAATCAGTACACAAGATTGGCATCCTGCAGGTCATGTGTCATTCGCATCAAGATTCGGTGTACCGGCTTTCTCAGCTGCTAATTGAGACTTCAAATGGCCAGATCACTGTGTAGCAGAATCTTGGTGAGCAGACTTCTTGGACTGACTTGATTCTAGATTCATTGATGAGAGAGTCTATAAATGATTCGACGCTGATGTTGACTCATACAGTGGATTCGGATGAAATGAATTCGTTAATGGCAAACCTGCAAGAAGTCTTGATGAGATTCTCAGAGAACGCAACATCAAGGTACTTAATATACTATGACTTGCAACTGAATATTGTGATCTCGCGACTGTAAAAGACGCTCTGGAGAGGGGATACGAAGTTAATCTTCTAGCTAGATGAATCAAACCAGTAAATGCAGTAAGCCCAGATGATGGAGACAAGGCTATAGCAGAAATGAGAAGACTCTGAGCAAAAATCGTGTTATAAAATAAGTGTAAAAAATACAGTAACTAATAATTAATATTTAATCCAATTCAACTATGAGCGCAAATAATTTTGACATAGAATCCTACAAAAATCAGGCATTCGCATTTCCTAATATATCATTTGATGAGTTCCAAGCTATTGATGATATGGCGGTAAGGAAGGATATAGCTAAGAAAAACAAGGTTATGTCTACAGATACTTACAACAGAACTATGACTTTTCTCAAATGAGAAAAAGGTAGCAAAGTTGAGACTTACACTCTGACATTCCGTAAGTCGCCAAACAAATCTTATAACATAGTCTATGGAGTGAGAAATGCAGTGAAGAAGATTCTAGGAATGCCTGTCACTCAAGTTGAATTGGATTTTGCAGAAGAGTTCTACGCTGGAGAAAGAGAGAGATGATGAAATGCTTACTTCAATAGGGCAATGTGGCAAAGTGTGATAGACGAGAATAATTGATTCTTGCCACTTGAGATCAAAGCTGTAGATGACTGAGAAGTACTTAAACCAAATGAACCAGTAATGAGCATTACTTGACCAGGAGAGCTCGCGGCAGTGTTTGAACCATTATTCCTAAGAGTATTCTTCCAGAGTGTTGCGGCGACTGATATGCACTTCATAGAGCAGATTATCGGAGAGGGAAGAGTGGTAGAATTCGGTAAAAGAGCAGCAGTGAATGAGGACGCGCATATTGATGCAGTAGAGGCATGCTATGTATGAGGAGGACTTAGATGAACATCAAATGACCTGGCAGCTCTCGCAATCCCACAAGTAGTAAGTGCTGGGACTACTGCACACAGATACTTCGCAAGCTACTCTACAGAAGATGAAGCATTCGTGAACGCAATAGAAAAAACTGACAGAATCGGACTTCTAGTTGACCTCGTAGATAGCTATAGATGAATAGATAAGATAGTGGCTCTCAAGAAAAAATACAGAAGATCAGGTAAAATAATCTCAATGAGACTTGATAGCTGAGATCTAGTTGACCAAGTATTATATGCCTTGAATAAGCTAAAAATAGAGTGAATGCTAGATCCAGCAAAAGACAAAATAGTAGTAGCTGATATAAGTAATGTTGATAAAATCAGAGAAATAGAAGAAAAAGTGAGAGAAGCAGGATTTGAACCAAAGGATTTCATCCTATATGGACTCGGAGGACTGCTTGTAGCTCGCAACAAATTAAGAGACACTGTATCAGCAGCATTCAAACTTACTCAGACAGAAGATGGTCCAACTGGTAAACTCTCAAATGATGTAGGTAAGAATGTAATCCCAGGGAAGTTGAATATAGAACTTGTAGATTGAGAGAGAGTAATAGTTCAAGATGAAGAAGGAGTGAAATGAGAGAGATTACTTAGAAAAGTCTATGACAAATGACAACTACTATTCGAATGAAGTTATAGCGAGGCAATAAGTGCAGCAAGACAGAGAGTGAAAGATAGATTTGGATTAGTAGAATTACCGGCAAGATTAAGCAAAAGATGTGAGGAAGTTAGAGATGAAGTTAGAGAAAGATTTCTCGCTGTGGCATAAGTACAATTTAACCAAATAGCACTATGATAAAAATATCTCAAATGCAAGTTATTCCAGGGAATCCTGAGAAAAATCTTGCAAAGATAGTCGAAGACATCAAAGAAGCTCAGAGACAAAAAGTAAGTCTCATAATCTTCCCGGAAATGGCTGTACCAGGTTATTTACTAGGAGATGAATGGGAAAATGAGAGTTTCGTGAGAGAATGCGATGCGATGAATAGTGAGATAGTAGAGGCAACTAGATGAGGAATAAGTGCTATTTGGGGAAATGTACTAGTTGATAATAGTAGAGTGAATGAAGACGGAAGACTCAGGAAATACAATGCAGCATTCGTTGCAAGTAATTGAGAGAGAGTTAGTAATGGAATATTTGACTGACATACTATCAAGAGTCTGATGCCGAAGTATAGAGAATTTGACGACGAGAGACATTTCTATTCTCTTATCAAATATGCTCAAGAGAATTTTAGTAAACCAGAGGAGTTCTTAGAGCCATTTGAACTAGTAATTGACTGAGTTAAGAGAAAAGTCGGACTTATAATATGTGAAGATATGTGGGATGAAGATTATATTCTCAAGCCTACAGATATTCTCAAAAGTAAATGAGCTGATCTTATAGTTAACCTCTCAGCAAGTCCTTTCGGAATTGGTAAACAAGCTAAGCGCGACAGTATCCTAGCCGAGAAAAGTAAATGAATTGATTATATTTATGCGAATAATGTCGGAGTGCAGAATAACTGAAAAACTGTTTTCTCATTTGACGGAGCGAGTGTAATCTATAAGGATGGAGCAAAAGTTGCTCAAGCAAGGGGATTTAGCGAAGTACAGCTTGATAGTGAATCTTGAATTAATAACTGAGAAGCAGAGATTGAGAAAGTATTCAACTCACTAATCTATTCTATAAGAGAATTCCTAGCGAGCATTAACCAGAAAAAAGTTGTAATATGACTTAGTGGATGAATCGATAGTGCAGTAGTCGCAGTCTTGCTTGTACTTGCAATCGGTAGAGAAAATGTAGTTGCCGTGAATATGCCGTCAAGATTCAATACTAATACTACTAAGAATATCGCGAAAGATTTAGCAGAAAGATTAGGAATTGAGTATATAGTTGCTCCAATCCAAGAGAGTGTTGACTATACTAAATGACAAATTGAAGAGATTATTTGAAAACCAATTGCAGGTCTAGTTTATGAGAATATCCAGGCTCGTGATAGATGATCAAGACTTCTTGCAGGTATTGCAGCTTCGCTTGGCGCAGTATTTACTAACAATGGCAACAAGACAGAAATAGCTCTCGGATATGCAACTCTATATTGAGATGTGAATGGTAGTGTTTGCCCAATCTGAGACCTCTACAAGTCACAAGTCTATGAACTAGCAAGATATATTAATGCGAATTATGATAATATTATCCCAGAGGAAGCGATTAATGTTATGCCATCGGCAGAATTAAGCGATAATCAGAATGTTGAAGAAGGTAAGTGAGATCCATTCAACTATGAATATACTGATAAAATTCTCTATCAATTCATAGAAGCAAGAAAAGATCCAGAATTTATTCTAGAAAAATTCCAATCCTCTGAATTAGAGTGAATTCTATGATTAAAATGAGCAATTATTTGAGATTATTTTGAGAATATAGTACAATTCATAAGTGATCTAGAGAGACTATATAAGGGTTTCAAACTTAACTTCTTCAAAAGAGTTCAAGCTCCGCCAATACTCGCAGTGAGCAAGAGAGCATTCGGATTTGACCTCCGAGAAGCGCAGAACTGAGTATATTTTACAAGAAAATATAGAGAACTCAAAGAACAATTACTACAAAACAAATAATTTATTATTAATCTTCGTAACTATGGAATCAAAAAACTATTCATGAATTAATGTTCTGTATGATGAAATAATCTACAACAAAAAAGAATTACTTCGTGAATTCCTAGATGAAAATAATGCTTCTGGAGTGAGACAATTAGTTGATAGTATCAAGGATAAATTCGAGTGTATTGTGGTGCTTGGTTGAGACGGCACAATGCTCAGATGTATCCAAGAATACAGTCATCTCGGACTTCCATTTCTATGAATTAACTTCTGAACTAAATGATTCCTATTAAACGACAGACAATTCATAAACGAGAGTTCTAGATTCAGTAAAAAAGTATATCCAATGCTTGAATGAGTCGTGAGAGTGAAATGAAGAGAAGAACAGAGTTATTCGCATAAGGCATTCAATGATATCCAAGTAAAAGCAGCAAGCTGAAGAGCAGTGAATATTGATGTGAAAATCTGAAATCACTCATCTGCAAATATTATCTGAGACGGAATTCTTATCTCAACTCCCGCATGATCTACTTGATACAATTCTTCTGCTCATTGACCAATTCTACCACATTCATCGCCTAATTTTATCGCAACTCCAATTCTTCCATTTATGCCAAAACATTTCTCACCAGTAGTCTATGAGGATAAAGATATAGTTAAAATTACTAATAATGGAGAGAGATGAAGACCAATATCAGTCTATGCAGATGGAATCCCGGTAGTTGAGGGCGTAGGAGAAGAAATGGAGGTAATAGTTCGTAAATCAAAACAAAAAGTCACTCTTCTTATAGAGAAAAACTATGAGAAAATATGGGACGCAAAAATATTTATGGAACAAGGATTCTCAATTTTATAATTAACCTTTCGAAACTATGAATGAAGTAATTTTCTCATATCCAACTTGTGACAAGTTAGCCGAGAGAGTGTCAGATGATACTCAAATACCAGTATGAAAGATCAATTTTTCTCAATTCAAAGATGGTTGGCCAAATATTTTCATAGAAGATGTTGAAAAAACTGTGAGTAATAAGACAGTTTTCTATATCTCAGATATCTCAACTCCAGCCAAATTCTTCGAAAATATTGCAGTAATTCAGGCTCTAGTTGATTATTACGCAGCCAAAGTTCATGTTATTGTTCCTTATTTCCCAGTTGGAACTATGGAGCGCATTGATGAAGAATGACAAGTCGCAACTGCCAAGACTATGGCTCGCATACTTAGTTCCACTCCAGCATGAGAGAATGGTAAAACAAGTTTTCATGTTTTTGATCTGCATGATCTTAGAGAGAGATTTTATACAGAATGAACAGTCTCATTTAGACTACATTCTGCCATGGATCTTATCAAAAATAGAGTTGCAGACATTGAGAATCTGAGTGTTGCTTTCCCAGATGAATGAGCAGAGAAGAGGTTCAAAAAAGACTTCAAATGATATCCGAAAATCATCTGCACAAAAGTTAGAGAATGAGACAAAAGAGTGATTTCAATTAAAGAGTGAGAAGTGAAATGAAGAAATGTATTATTAATTGATGACCTAATCCAGACTTGAGGAACCCTCAGAGAAGCTGCGATTAAACTAAGAGAAGCTGGAGCTCTGAGAGTTTTCGCACATGCAACTCACGGAATTTTTCCAAACGATTCTCAGGATAAACTATCAGAATATCTAGATTGATTAACTGTTACTAATAGTATCCCAGAAAACGAAAACAGATTCCAGAATAATCCAAAAATCGAAGTCCTAGATATAAGTAAAGCGATAATTGATAAGGTGATAAGGGTTGTGATAAATTAATGTCATTCTGAGCAATGTTAAAATATGTCATCCTGAGCTTGTCGATGGATAAAATCTCTAGATTTTAATTATAACCCTGACGAGTTAATGGTTCGACAGGCTCACCAAGACATAATACATGGAAGATTCCCGGGTTATTGAAATGTATACTCTGGAGTACAAACCCGGGAATGACAGAATATTTTACAAACAACAAAACACTATGAAAAAAATTGCGATATTGGGTTGAGCATTTGACCCGCCACATGCGGTGCACGAGGAAATCTGAAAGATGATTTTGGACAGGAAGGATCTATGATTTGAGAAGCTAATAGTTGTACCAAGCTGACCAAATGATTACAAAGTATTCAAGACTCAAGATGAGTTTAGAAAGAGAATTCTTGAAATATTTATGAAGAGTTTTAACTCATATAATGCAGAACTTTGTCCAGCATTTCTTGATTGAAAACTAGGTCCAACTACTACAAGATGAATAGATGATTACTTCAAAGCTACGCTCGGATATTCACCTTATCAGATATTCGGAACCGATGCTATTCCTTATATGGCAGAGCGGGATCCCACTTGATATGTAGGCAGAATTTTGCCAAAAATTTTCATCAAAAGAAAATGATACGAACCAGATATGAGCCAAGTTGATAATTATTTCCTAGTGGAGCCAAGCTTTGATGACGAACTCAGAGTTAATCTATCAAGTACCCAAGTTAGGGAGAATATTAAGAAAAGAGTTTTTGATTGACTTAATCCAGAAATTGCAGAATATATAAGAAATAACAATTTATATGTTAATCCAAATTAAACATGACAAATATAGTTTTATGAGAGAGAAGACCTTTATATGAAGGTAAACATATTTCTCTAATGTGACAAGATGTTACAAAAGACTGAAAAACATTCCAATACGAAGTAGTAGTCCGTAACAAAATCAACTGAATAGTTGGAGTCCTACCAGTTACGGTTGACGGTAAAATCATATTAATTAAACAATACAGAATCCCACAGGAATCCTATGTTCTAGAAGCTCCAGCGTGATTATGTGATAAAGATTGAGAGTCAAAAATTGACGCAGCCAAGAGGGAATTACTAGAAGAAACTTGATATTCATCTGATAATCTAGTTTTTGCTTACACTGCAGCAAGTTCTGCTTGACTAACTAGTGAGAGAGTTGATTGTTATATTGCACTCAATTGTAAAAAGATTTCTGAAATACTTGATCTTGATAGCTCAGAAGATATAGAAGTTATAGAAGTTTCTCTTGAAGAGATTGATGAGTTCATTCTCGTGCAGATTGCTAATGGAATGATTGTAGATAGTAAGTTAATCGCGCTTTTGTATTTTTATAGGAATATGAAAAATAATTACTAAAAATCGGTTCAAATTTTTCATGTCTCTTTATCTTCAGGATACCATAATGCTCTTTCATGAAAAGTGGCTGAATTATTTAATACTCATAATAAATTTGAAATAAAATATGAATATGATAATGCCTTTATATTATATAAGGCAAATTTATTATATCTATTATTATCTCAGTTCCAATATTTTAAAAATATATCAGCATTAAAAGAAATGTGATTAACTAAATATTTTATATTGTTTACATCACTAATTTCATCGGTTTTTGATCTAATTATTCATTTTACCTTATTATAATCTTTTATTTGACTTCAGTAGTATGAAAAAACTCAATTAAAAATTCATCAACAATTGTTGCTATTATTTTTAATAAAAATTCAGTTTTCATTGCATTTATTTATTACTTTTCAAATTCACTGATTTTTTAAATTAGATTTTACTTCTATAATTCATTTCACAGAATCGGGTGTAACAATTATAAAATCTCACTCTGAGAATAATGTGGGGAATGAATTGTTATATATAATTAAATCTATTTGATTAGAGGATATATGTTCTGAATCTCTTTCTGTTCATCTTGAGACAATGAATCAGGTTCATATAGAATAATTTTTTGGTAAAAATTTCTTTATAATATTCATTAATATGGCCTCTTTATATCTTCAGTCTTCTCACCAATGATTAACCAAATTTCTAACTCTATTGCAAATAATCTCCAACTCACTTCAAATTGATTTGTGAAAGTCTGTAACTCTTGGCATATTTTAATTTTATAATAATTACTTTATTAATTATATTTTTTTAAAATTTTATACAACTTAAATTTTAATATTTATTTTCAAAATATTCATCTTGCTTTCTACGAAACTTAAGTATAATCACTGTATATTTTACACTTATTAAAAATCCTATGAAAAAAGAATTCATCAGAAAGGAAATGACCAAAGGTATTTTCAATCTCTCTATTCCAGTTCCTGCAATTGACATCGTGATTTTCACAATCTATAAGGACAAATTCTGTATCTTACTGACGAAAAAATCCGATGATCCATTCAAATGAAAATTCGTGCTTCCAGGAGGAATTCTTATGAGCGGATATTCACTTGAAGAGAATTTTGATAGAATTCTTCTTGAGAAAACTGGAATTAAATGAGTCTACAAAGAGCAACTCTATACATTCTGAGACCCAGACAGAGACACTAGGTGACACGCGATTTCTATAATCTATTATGCACTAGTCAGAAATGAATCGTTCCTGCAAGATATAGACCTGACCAAGGTTCATATCATAGAATATGATTCACTCAACTTCAAGGATGTAGGATTTGACCATGAGAAAATTATAAAATATGCGAAGCAGAGGCTAGACTGGAAACTAGAATATACCAATATTTCAAAAAATATTCTCCCAGATTATTTCACACTCTCTAATCTTCAGAAGGTTTATGAAATAATCCTTGGAAAAACCATAGACAAGAGAAACTTCAGAAAGAAAATCCTCTCAACCAAAATCCTCAAAGACACCTGAACCCAAGACAAATCATCCAACCGCCCAGCCCGCCTCTACGAGTTCATCGACAAGGACTTGAAGATAATGGATATTTTATAGTTTATTTTTTAATATATTAAGTATGGCAAAATGGCATTTTTGGTGAGAGAAAGAATTCTCAGATGTTTATGAAAATATTTATGTTAGAACTTTTGTCGAAGACTGGTTTAATATTGTTCAAATAACTGCGAATGAGGTTAGTTGACCAAAAATTTTGGATATTTGATGTTGAGAATGACACACAACAAAACAAATACTTGATAGAATAAAATGAGATTACTTATGCGATTTGGTAGAACCAAATAAAAATGCATTAATTAATGCAGAATATTTTTTAGGAATTGAAAATAATATTTGAGATATTTTCAATAATACTTTAGCTATTTTTGAACCAAAGAATAAATATAATTCCATTTTTACTTCACATACAAATTATTATTGGGCTTTTAATGAAAATGATTATAAAAAACAATTGGATAAACTTTTTTGATTATTAGAAAACAAATGAAAATTATTAATTTTAACTCTCCCAGAAGAAAGTGATCATTATAATATAATGTTAAGACAGATATATCCAAAATTTAACTATTCTGATTATATAATAAGTTATTATAAATCAATTTGATTAAAAACAAGAACAATTAGATTTAAGATGAGAATGTATATTGGTGATATATTAACAACAAAGAGTCTTTTTGATTTAAAATCATTTTATAGATTTATTCATAATACAGACTCATATCCTTCTGAAAAAGAAACTATAAAATTTTTAGGGAAAATTAAAAAATATCAAAAAGATAATTATCTAGATTTTAAGGATGATCTAATAATTGTAACTAATTAAAATGTACTACTTATATATTTTAGAATGCGCTGACGGTAAGTTATATACTGGGATTACCACGGATATTGTACGCAGACTGGAGGAGCATAATAATACCAAACTTGGTGCGAAATATACGAGTATGCGTCGCCCGGTGAGGTTAGTCTATTCTAGAGAATTCGATAATCGTTCTCTTGCATGTAAGGAGGAATATAGAGTTAAGCAACTCTCAAGAGATGAAAAGTTGGAGTTGATTTGAGATAATAAATAATTGTCATTCCTTGAAGAAAGGAATCTTCCTTTTATTTTGTTGTTTTAGATAATATTTCAATAAACTGTAGATTCCTGCCTGCGCAGGAATGACAATATTATTTTATTTGAAACAATCTTATTATCCCCGAATCCTGAGGGGGAAATAGTTTAATTATAATTAATAAAATATGCAGCCACAGATTTCTTTGTGATTTGATGATATAATTCGCCCAAATAATGAGAATATTTTAGTGAGCGATATTTTGATTGATAGAGGTTCTAGATATTGATATGCATTTGCTTTTGCTGATAGCAAAGAATCAATCAGGAATTTCCTAGAATTTGTTAGAAAAAATAAACCTTTTGATACTGCCAACCACTGTAGTTATGCATTTCGTATCAGATCTCCTGAATGAATTCTTGTAGAATGAAAATGAGATGATTGAGAAACCTGAGCAGGGCAGTGTATATTAAGAGAATTGAAGAGAAGAAATATTGAACAAATAATTCTTGTAGTCAGTAGACATTTTGGTTGAATATATCTGCAGCGAGATAGATATAAGAATATTGTTGATGTTGCAAGATTGGCTATTGAAGAATTACCACCGAAAAAATAAAAATCTCTCCTGATTAATCAGGAGAGATTTTTTTGGAAAGATCGAATTACTTATTACACATTTTTTGCATTTTTGATACTATTGAAGATGTGGATGTTGGATAAGCATTAAATACTGTTTTGTTGCTACTTAATATATACCAAAATTGAGTTCCAGAATAAGATGAAAAAAATTGAGTTAATGAAGTATATGTAGGATATATAATTATTCAATCATCTCTTGTTGCTCTCCGT
>Ga0209373_10003230_pt1 | contig 15340 bp, 9 predicted proteins | sample Higcelweek5metaG_FD_187173 | JGI IMG/M metagenome (GOLD analysis project Ga0209373, IMG submission 187173) | Freshwater pond sediment microbial communities from the University of Edinburgh, under environmental carbon perturbations - High... | ecosystem: Environmental > Aquatic > Freshwater >...
TCTTTGTCTGTCATAGAAAATTTTGTGATATAATTTTAGATATGGACAGTAAAAAAGATATTTTACTTGAAAAAAAACAATTCTTTCTGGACACAGTTGCCAGGTTTTGTGATAAGTGCGGTACCCAGTATGAACTTGGTGATGTAAACATCATCCAGAACACCGGAGTATCAAGCATTATACACTTTTCTTGTCATAATTGTAAATCAAAACACATAGCTACATTGATTGTTCCACTTGGTATTAGCAACAGAGTGTCGGTTAATACAGACCTTGATGTAAAAGAGATAAAGAGCTTTACGACTGAAAAAGAGATATCTACTCAGGATATTTTAGAAATATATACCTGCTTAAAGAATAATCCGAAGGTGGTTGTTTAATTGTTTGTATTCCAAACGATATTGTATTCCTGGTCAGTTGATAGCTCGAATCGACTAGAGAGCTGATTTTTTATACTGTTTAGATTTGCATTAGATTCAACATTCCAACTTTCAGGATATGAGATATCTAACTTATATGCATGTGACGTCTCCCCTGCTTGTTTAAATATATCCAGATTTAAGAAAATATTCTTTCCATTAACCTCAAGTGGGAAATTTAATAAATTGGATGATCTTGATATACGATATGATATTTCTAATGTGTTTGTGCTATTTGCTGGTACATTAAACCATCCCCCTATTATCTTAAACCCACTCTCTTTAAATGTATCAAACTTGTTGTCCTTCATGCCCTTTACCGAAAGTACGGTTGCACCTGAAGGTATATATATCCTTTGGTAGTTAACATAGTCTCCTTCAGGGTATGTGGTGGTCTTTGAGCTATTTTCACTAGAGATTGTATATGTAAAATCAACAGTATCTTCATCTTGAATGTTTACGGCTAAATTGTAGTTTTTACTTAGGTACAGATTAGCTTTGTTTCCACCCCAGTTCCAATCGACTGCAATAGGTGCCTCGTTATATCTAGAATCCAATGCACCAGCCCAAGATCGATCATTGAAGAAATTAAATGCATCAGTATTTTTAAATGTTGCTTGTAAGTGCTTTTCATCTAATGATTCTTCAAACACGCTTCCTAATCCAATCATATCTTTGATATTCATCGAAAGGAGTTTGGTAATGATTTGGTTAGCAAGATCTGCTAAGAAAGTTGTTTTTTGTGTTGACCCTGGAACGAAGTCCTCATGCATTTGGAAGATTTTTGAGTAGAGATTTGAACTGGTTACAAGCTCAGTTTCGCCTGGAACTTCAATCCCGCCCCATTTATCCAGAAGTTTTTGCATAAAGGCTATGTCGATTGTAACTACACCGTCTAGGTCATTACCTTTACCAAGTGCTTCAATGTATGGTTCTGCAGACACCTCCGTCTCTGTAAGGTCTGGATACCAGTTTATTAACGCAAATGGCCAATTGGTTATGCCTAACGCCTGCTGCATCGACTTAGGAGCTGTAAACGATTTTCCTTGAACCTTTAAAGTTCCATCAGCATTGTAAATATCATCTACGAAGAGTTCTCGAATCTGTCCCCCTTCGATTCCAACGATTCCATAACTTGTTAACCAACCTCCCGTACTTCGGAGTTCTGATTCATTTTGGAGTAATACAAGATATCTTTGTCTTTCAGTTACGCCAAGTAAATCAGGAAGGAATATGACTACCTTTTGAAATATCTCAGTACCATTAGTTAGTTGAGTAATTAAATCTTTAATGGAAGCAATACTATTTCTTGAAAAAGATGGAAATTCATTAATATTGATCTGATTAATGATGCCATTTGCTAATGAAATTTTGTATGCGGCTTCTTTTACCTTGTAGCTGTTGTCTGAAATATCGTTTAAGTATTCAGTATACTCCCGAGTGGTTTTAGGAGTTGAAGATTGGAAGTCAATTGAAGGTTCAAAGTTTTGAACATATTCTGAAAGAGGTGCAATTGCACCGAGCATATTTGTAGCTCCATCAGTAGCGTATTGTGCACTTAGAAGGAGTTGGGTTGTGTTACTGTAAAGTTTAGCTTGCCCAACTAATTTGAATGCCCATTGAAGGTTGCTCATGCTACTTGTGATTCGCTCAACATTATCCTCAATTACTTGGATTTTCTTTTCACTAGTTTTTGAATCCATACTAAAGACAGATTTTTGTAAATCCTTAGCGGTACTAGAAACTATGATTAGTCCTAAAGTGGTACCGATGATTGGATATATGAGGAAGTATGTTACTAATATGGCAACAATTGTAATGACGGAGGTTTTGATGATCTGTTTCCAGCTTATTTCTTTCTTCTCTCTTTTACTTGTTGTTTTTTGAGTTAACCGTGTAAGCGGATTCAACAAATTGTCAAAGAATTCACCCAACTTAGTTTTTGAAGTCTTAATATTTTCGGTTACTTTTTTCTGAGGTTTGTCGGCATAGTCCCATGTTTTGCTAATATCATCATAGTAGGTATGGACTTGGTCTATGAAGGATTCCTCAAGTGTAATCTGTTGGGTCCAACCATATTTTGATGCATGAGGTGCAGGAACATAGAGATCTTGCATGACAAAATCCATATCTGGATTTTCTACAAACTTAATAGATTGAGCTTCTGTGTTTAGCTCAAGTAATTTGTATGCAATTGAAAGTGTTGTGTAATTATTTTTGTTTGCGAGGGTTATTACCTCTCCTTTGGTTTTATCTGAGAATGTTAATTTGAGTATTCCATATACAGCATCTTTCTCATCAATTATATTGTGTATGTCCAAGCCCTCCCCTTTTATTGTAATCTGGGGCTTTTGTGTAGCATCTTTGACAATATTATGAATGATTTCATTGTCAATTTTTAATACACCTTTCCCAATTACAGATCCCAATCTCAATATTCTAATATTCAAATTTGTTTTGTCTCTAAATTCGGCAGAGAGAGTCTCGCAATATTTTTGTAATTCAATATTTGAATATGGAGATGGTGATGCTAATTTAAGATTGTTAACACGATTGGCTAATTCTCGGTTTAAAGCAAGTGAGGTTATGAGAGCGACCTTAGCATTGTTCTTCTTTGCACTCTTGAGAGATTCTTCTAAATATCCGGCTTCTCTAATGAATTCTTTACTATCATATTCCTTGGAAACTAACGCGTTATTTAAAAAGTAAAAAAGATAGTCATATCTTTTAATACTTTTAAATACACCATCAATACCTTTAAATTCAAAAAAATCTACAAGTGGAGAACCTCTAAATTCTGAGATATATTTATTGGTTTGAGAATTGTAATTATCTATTATGATGACATGGCAACCTTGTTCTATTAAGGTTTTTGTAACAAGATACCCTTGACGATTGCCACCATGGATTAATATGGAGACAGGAGTTTGTGCTTTGATTTTTTCTAACTTTGAATTACCCATACTAATTACTTACTGTATCAAAATTAACAGGTATTGGGAAATGATATGTCTTAAGGTTTAATTGGTAACCTGCGCGTACAAATACGGGGATTTCGATATCCTCATATCCACTCGCAGAAACCTTGATTTGATATTGATTGTCTTTTTCTTCTAAATTATTTATTGGAGCATTTCCAATATATTCTTTATCAATATATACCTTTGCGTCTGTTGCTGAGCTAGTAACAGTAATTAATCCTTTTCCAGAAGTGGTATGTGGAACAGAGGTGTAGTAAAGAATGGTACCGTTTAATATATTGGCAGGTCCAATCTCGAGATCGACTCTAGCAGAGGTATTTTTAGCAAGCTCTACCTCGAAGATTTGCTTCTCGTAGAAGGTGTCATCCTCAGCAATCTTTTTCAGTTCTATTGTATATTTTCCCTCGGGAAGATTCTCTACAGTAGTTGGGGTCTGACCATAGTCTTTATCATTGATTGCAACAAGGGCTTTTCCTTTCTCAGTAATTATTTCAATGGAAGTGTTGTTGTAAAAGCTTCTTATGAGTGGAAGATTGCTTAAAATCTTTCCAAGTGGAAGAAAATACAAAATTATGGATATGGTAATAATAGCTATTACTATTATTAAGGCAGTTTTTCGATTTTTCATTATCTAGATTATATTCGTAGTGACAATATTTGTCTAGAAATTAGTACGAGTATTTGGATTCTGGAGACTCTTCTTTTTCAACTTTTTCTTTGTGTTTTGCAGCTCTAATATTTGCGAGCACTATGAATGCAATTCCAAGTGCAGCTCCAAATATTAATGCAAAATATCTTATTGCTCCGGTACTTAATATGGCAAGCGAACCTATTAATAGAGTCATCGCCATTTCCAAAAGAACAATCTGTGCACGTGTAAGGTTAAGCTTTAAAAGTTGATGGTGTAAGTGGCTAGTATCATTGATTCTGAGCAATTCAATGAGGTTTTTAGGCTTGTATGTGATGAATCGTTTAACGATGACGTATGCGAAATCAATTAAAGGTATTAAGAGGAGCATTATGGTAGTCGAAAGCTTAGCATCTGCAACGATTGCAAATACGCATATTAGGAAGCCATACAAAGTTTTTCCTGTAGATCCAGACATGATTTTTTGAGGTGGGAACGCAAAGACAAGGAATATTAATAGTGCACCAGCAGCTACGATACCTATGGTTGAGGAAAATATCGAAGAATATCTTATCGCAATTATGAATATCAATGAGAATATGGTGAATGAATTAGCCTCAATAATGCCAGGTGAGCCTGCGGTCCATTTAAATGCGTTTATACATACTAAGATCCAACCAAAAAGTATTAAATCTCCAGGTAAGGCAAGCGATTGTTGTAGTCCAAATAGAGAGAAATTCCAAGTAAATATGTCAAGATTTAAGTTGAAGAAGGAGAGATTGGTAAGATTTATAACGGAAAATGCGATTATTAATGCTGCAAGTATCTGATATGCAAGCTGCGTTTTAGCTGGAAGATTAAAGATATCATCTAATGTAGAGCCCACCATTAGTACTAACATTGCTAAAACGATTGGTATTGTAAAGCTATCTAGTTTGAAGAAAAAGAGAATCGCTACTAAAATTGGAATTGTTACGGCTAATCCACCTAAAGCTGGAGTAATCCCTTGATGCAAAGCCTTTTCTGGATTATCAAAATCTTTGTGATTTTTTCTTACTCCTGGTTTGTATGTAATATCGTGGTTCAAAGCTATTTTGCCAATAATTGGTGTTAATACGAGTGCAAGTATGATTCCAATTAAAAAAAGAGGTACATATTGGAGATATTTGTAGTAATCACTCCCAATTATCTCTGTAAATAGAGGTAAAGTTAGGATTTTATTTAGAAGATCTGATGCAATAGATAGATCCATTAGTAATTAAGGGTAAGTTGAATTAGTACTATAGAACCTGAAATCGATGCTAATAAAGTACAAAGCAAAATGAACTTAGTTAGCATTTTTTCTTTGTTGTAATATTTCATTGTAACTATTGTGCCAATAATTATACTGAGTAGTGAAATTATTGGGAATATATATAAGAGATATCGTTCTGTGACACGATTCTCAGCAGATAGATTGTAGTTTAGGATTGGGGTAAGGGAAGGAAACTTATCTATATTGTTATGTAACCAGAGTCCTTGTTGTATTAATAATATAGTATTGGAAACTATTACAAACCAGAAAAAGCTATCCTTGAGAAATTTCTTTACTTCAAATTGTAAAACCATCGCGTCAGTTTTACCCTTGATTTTGTAAATCTTGTTTTTAAAAGGATCTTTAATACCGAGGTCCAACTGTTTCTCCTCTTGTTTGGGAGTTTTCTGTTTTTTGACTCGCTTCATGGTTGAATTATATCAAAGTCTAGGCCAAGTTAGTAAAAATCTGTATATATTGTTCAAGGGTTAGCTCTTGTGGACGCTTATCTAGTAACTCTTCTGACTGTAATCTTGCAGATATATTTTTTAGATTATTTCTCAATGTTTTCCTTGGTGATCTAAAACAATTCTCAATGAATTTAACAAATTTACCCTCATTAATATTTATAGTTTGTTTTTCAATGGGAGAGAACTTAATAACGCTGCTTGTTACCTTTGGTCGTGGCATAAAGGCGCCAGGGTTAATATCCATAAGTTTTTTAGGTTTAGCGTATAGCTGTGTTCTCAAAGAAAGAATGTTGTTATCTGGCTTTTTTGCTATATATTTCTCTGCAACTTCTTTTTGAATTATGAAATAACAGTTATTAAAAAAGAATTGTGATGACAGTATCTTGTGAATAATTGGTTTGCTAACATTGTACGGAAGAGAACCGTAGAAAACGATCTTTTTGTCCTTATATTGCTCTAATTCTTTGAAATTCCAATCTAGGAAGTCAATATTTAAAATAGTTGCCTTTGGAAATGAAATTTTAAGTTCATTAGCTAGTTGATCATCTTTTTCAATTAATACTAAATCTTTGGCAAATGCAGCTAGCTTTTGTGTAAAAAAGCCTCTTCCAGGGCCAATCTCTACGACCACTTCAGGATTTTCTTCTTTAACGAAATTGATGATTTTTTCACCAAGATTCTCATTTACAAAAAAGTTCTGTCCAAGTGATTTCTTTATCATTAATCTATTCTAAAATCCCAAATATTTTCTTCCTTTTTGTATGTGCTATCACAACATTTACAATGTGCAGAGGTGTTTGTAAATGATAGCTCACCAAAACATTTTGGGCATACTAAAATATCTTTTAATTCGTCGGTTTGAACTGCTTTTGAGCTATCCGCTTTCTTTAATTCTGTTTCGAATACTACGCTTGGTGGTATGTTTGTAGTCTTGAATACTTTTTGAAGAGAATATTCTATTTTTAACATATTTTGATCACCAAAAAGCTTCTTTAGTGCAGGGAAACGTAAGTATGAACAGCCATATTTATTCTGTATCTCAAATCCAACATTGCTTAATGCACCTGATACAAATGATGGATGATAGTTAAAGAAAAGTGCTTCTTCTCCTGCTTTTGTTCCTTCAAAATTCTTTGAAGTAGGCTGTTGATATGGTGCTTTAGAGAAGAATTTAAAGTTAAGATGCAAAGTTGCCCTGAGGGAAGCCTTCAGGTTGACCTTATTCGCAAATTCTTGCACATATGTAGAATCATTGTGCATTATTCGTTTCAACTCGTTAAAGTACACCACAGGCTCTGATATGTGATGCAAAACTCTTACCATTAAGCCTCCGTCAAACATATTCTCTTTAAATGGCATATGATATGCATTAGCTGCAATCATTTCCACATTAGGGAACTGTTTTTTAATTGTGGAATAGTTCTTTTGAAGTGTTTTTAGTGAATAGTCCAAGACGATGGGATTGGTATAGCTGTTGTAGTAGGTAGGAGTTAATCTTCCATATGATCCGCCAATATCAATAAACCATTTGCCTTTCTTGTTATGAAAAATCTTTTCTAAAAGATACTTTTCAGCAAGATCTTCGTACTGTCTTGCTTTCCAATATTCAGCATAGTCATAATCAAAGAAATCATAGTTTGAAACCTCAATCATCTGTTACTTTCTTCAAAAGCTTAGTTAAGTGTTGCATTTTAGCTAGAAGCTTCTCCATATCTGTGGAGCTGTTGCTTTCTTCAGCTATGGCTATTTTAACACTTAATGCTTTCTGTTGTCTTGTAAGATATTGTTTCTTTAATCTACGGGTTAATTTTTCTAACTGTTTATTTGAATCTTCGTCTATTTCAGTTGATCTGAAGACTATATCTTCCATGAAAAGCTTTTTGTTTTCATCAGCTTCAAATAGTTTAACAATATCGGCTAATTCGGTTTTACCAGAGTGTTTAATGGTTAGATACATCTCTCCTAGGATAGACGATGAAAAGTATCTACTAGGAATGAAAATTTCTTCGGATCTATCTTTGCTAAAAATTAATAGTTGTAAATAGGTTTTTTCTAGCAAGCATATATTATCTTTCACGAGAAGACCTTTAGTATTTTTTCGTGAAAAAGTGCTATCGGGTATTGCAGAAACACTTATTCCTAGGTCTATTTTTCCAATCTGCTTAATTTTGTCATTGTAGTGATTGTGTAGGATTTGGTCTGACACATGAGAAAGTAAGTCTTTAACGAAGTTTTTTGTATTGGTAAGATCCGATAGTTCTGATAAGTCCTTGTCTATAATAAAGTTGGAGAAAATATATGAAAATGCTTCTTGTTTTTGTTCTATTAGTTTCTCCATTTTCCCAGGTTCTTTTTGAATCATTTCATCTATATCCTTATATGGTACTGGGGTAGCTGCATAAGGGTAAAGGTTGAGTTCCGAAGCTAATTTAAAAGCTTTTACTACTGCAGCTTGTCCTGCGGTATCGCTATTAAAGAAAAAGAGGATATTCTTTGAAAGTTTTGATAGGTTTTGTAATTGTTCTTTAGTTAATCCAGTACCAAGCGGTGCTACAATATTTTTTATGCCATTCTGATGGGCAAAGATTACTTCTGGAGAGCCTTCACATAATATTGCTAAATCCAATTTCCTTATTTCCTGTCTAGATTCGTATTGTCCAAAGAGGTTGTCTTTTTTATGGAAGATTTGTGTGTCTGGAGAGTTCATATATTTAGGCCCGTAATCATTTCCAGGTAAAACTCTTCCTGTGAAACCGATAACCGAGCCTTTGGTAGAACGGATTGGGAACATGATCCTATCGTAAAACTTTTCTCTTATCTTTCCTTCTTTGTTTACAAACAATCCTGAATCTATTAATTCTTGATTAGATAGTTTGGAACTATTTTTTGTGATATATTCGAGCAATTTAGGGTAACGAGGAGCATATCCAAGTCCAAATTGCTTAATTGATTCTTGGTTAAAGCCTCTTTGTTTTATATAGTTACTCGCGGTAGCGTCATTTTTTAATTCTTTGTAATAGTACTTGGTTGCAAGATAATTTATTTCCTCAAGTTTTGAATATTTAGGATTTTTATTCTGTTTTTTTAGTTCAACACCTGCTTCTTTGGCAAGTTTTTCTAATGCTTCTGGAAAATCTATATTTTCAATTTTCTGTACAAAGTTGAATATATCACCGGTTTCTCCGCATCCAAAACATTTGTATCTCTGAATATCAGGACTGACAATGAATGAAGGGGTCTTTTCGTGATGGAATGGACATAGTCCAGAGTAATTTTTGCCAGCCTGTCTTAAGGGTACATATTTTTCCACGACCTGGGCAATGTCGAGCCTATTTTTTATCTCTTCTATTTGATTAGAATCATCCATACTATTATTGATTATAGCATCTTACTAGGGGAAGTTTTATTCGCAACTCAACGCATTGTTAACTATTGCACACGTTATCTCTGCAACTCCTGTGGTACTGTTTGTTTTCCAAGCCAAAGGTTCATTATTCATTAATATATTTGTATTAGCTGCTTTACCTGTAATTATGTAAAATTTGTCTTTTACGTCATATGTTTGTTTTGAGGGGTCCACAACTTTTGAAACTTTGTTTTGTCCATCAATATCTAATTTAATCCATGAAGCTGAAGTTTTAACTTCTACTGTGAGAGTAAATGTTTTTGCGGTTTCAATTAGAATTTCTGATTGAACAGGTTTTGAATATGTTACTTTTCTTGTTTCAACTGTCTCCAATATATTGTTGTTGTTTTTTCTGGATTTGAGAGTGATGATATTAATTCCTTCGTTTAGAGTAATTTCATATTTAAAATGTCCTTGGTTGTCTATCGGGACTAGTGTGGTATTGATTTCAAGTATCGCTCCGGGCTGTGTAGTGCCTTCTACAGAGAGTTTCTCTTCTGTAACTGTAATTGCATCAATCGGTGAGGTTATATTCAATTTTGGAGGGCTCTGGAACTTGTAGATTTGTAATCCAATATATCCAAGTATTAATACAAAAAAGACAGCAGAAAGGATTGTGATTAAGCTTTTAGGAGTTAATATGATTTTTTTGTATTTAGCCCAAATTGGTTCTATTGATTTGCCCTTTGATGTTTTCTTTTGGGGTTTACTTCTTCTGTATAGTGCTAGGACTTTCTCAGTGTCTAGGCCTAAGTAATGTGAATATATCTTTATGAATCCAGTAAGGAATACCTCTGAATCAAACTTCGAGAAATCATTATCCTCTATGTATGTGATGAAGCGCTTTTGCATCTTAGTCTCTTGGGAGACAAGTTCAATGGAACGTCCAAGTGTTTCTCTTTTCTTTTTTAGTACTTCTCCAGCTGTTATCATACTGGCAATTGTACTACTTATTCATCAAATCCGTCACTACTATCTTCGTTGTGTAAGATTTGATTTACGGAAGAGACGAGTACTTGTCTTGGTTTACTGCCATCTTGAGGGCCAATGGCACCTGCATCATAGAGTTCATCTATTAGTCTTGCAGCTTTGTTATATCCAATTTTCATCTTTCTTTGTAGGAATGAAGAGGATGCTTTCTGATTATTGATGACTATTTCCAATGCAACAGGGAAATCTGGATCTCTGTCAGAACTTCCTCCTGAAGTTGCTGCGGTTCCACCTCTCTCAATGGCTTGTGTTAAATCTTCGGAATACTCAATATCTTCTTCACTGACCTGTTCTTTAACAGAGTTTATAACATTTTCACTGTCCTCAGTTGATGTATATGTACCTTGGATTCTGATTGCTTTTGGAGTGCTCTGATCTTTAAACAACATATCTCCGTTTCCAAGTAATGTTTCAGCACCTGTATCATCAAGAATAACTCTGGAATCCATAGCTGTAGCTACTGCGAATGCCATTCTTCCTGGAACATTGGCTTTGATCAAACCGGTGATAACATTGACGGTTGGTCTCTGAGTTGCAAGTATTAGGTGGACACCAACGGCTCTTCCCATCTGTGCGAGTCTCTGAATCTTTGCTTCAACATCTACTCCTGAGGTGAGCATAAGGTCTGCCATTTCATCAATAACTACTACAATGTATGGCATTGCGGTATATCCTAATGCTTTATTGTATTCAGTTAATTTCTTAACATGGACCTGTTTTAGTTGTCTGTATCGTCTCATCATTTCGTCAATTGTCCATTGGAGTGCATTTACAACAAGTTCCATATCAGTAATAACAGGATTTAGTAAGTGTGGAATTCCGTTATATGCAGCCATTTCTACTCCCATCTTAGGGTCGATCATGATGAATTTAACCTCATCTGGGGTTTTGGTCATCAAAAGTCCAGTAATTAATGAGTTGATAGCTACAGACTTACCAGTACCAGTAGCACCTGCGACTAAGAGATGTGGAATTTTATTTAGATCTCTAATTGTAGTCTTTCCTGTGATATCTTTACCTAAAATCAAAGGTAATTCATATTTCTCAGCCTCTTGCCTTAACTTCTTAATCATATCTCGGGTATATACATAGTTTGGAGTTGGATTTGGAATCTCAACGCCAACAAACGATGTCCCTGGGATTGGAGCTTCGACTCTTACGCATGATGATTGTGAAGCTAACGCTAGCGCTAAGTCATTACTCAAGTTCTTAATTCTAGAAACCTTAATACCAACAGTAATGGCTAGGGAGAATCTTAAAACAGTTGGTCCTACTGCAATTTCTACTACTTTCGCAGGAATTCCAAAGTTCTTAAGTGTGGTTTCAATAACGGTAGCTTTGGCTCTGTAGAGCTTTTCGTCTTGTTTTTGAACTTCTCCTTCTTGTAATACATCTATATTTGGGAAAATCCAGTTAGTAAACTTTGGTCTTTGTGGCTCTGCCAACTCATCAGTTTTAGTTTGAGAGTTTGGAACATCATCTGGAAACACATCTTCTTGTTGTTGAGTCTTTATCTGTGGTTCCTGATATATTTCTTCTTCCTTTTTATTATCCTCACCATACATTCTTATCTCTGGTTCTTTATCCATCTCTGAATTTGGAATATTCATTTGAGTGCCATCGATATTTTTTGCACTATCATTTTCCAATTTAAATCCACCAAAGAGATTGCTAAAACTAAATGCTTTCTTTTCACCATCTTTTATTGGTGTTTCTACGAATTCTAATATCTGTTCTAATGTAGTACCAGTTATTAATGAGAATGCTATTACTAGGAATACTAATACAATTATTATCTCCAACAAGTTTCCAAATGTACTATTTAATGCTAAGTGCATCATTTTTCCTAATTCTCCGCCTGCACCTCTGAGTGCGTCTTTACTTGCTAATTGCTCTGCAGTCTGCCAGAAGGAGAGTAATGTACTCAAACATGCTGAAAAAAGAAGCAATCCTCCAACCTGTCTGATTGATTTAAATCGTTTGCTTTTGGTTAGTAAAAAGAAGGATATATATATGAGTAAAATTCCCCATGAGATTGCTGAATATCCTAACTGTAAAGTTATGGTATCAAAGAGAGGTGATTGCTGGTGTATGAATGGGGATAGTCCGATGGTGAGTCCAAGCAGGAAAAGTGCTATACCAATGAGTATTTTGATCTCACTGCTCTTAATTGTGATGGGCTCTTTTTTCTTTTTTCTGGGCATTTGTAGTATATGATAAAGTAAAAATGGGATTTTTACAAAGTACATATATACCATACTATACTTAGGATTTTAAGTGAATAGCGAAAAGAGTGCTAAAAACCTTTGACTAATACCGCTAATTATGGTAATATCCTTCGAGTTCCTAAGTTTTTGCTTTACAAAGCGGGATTTTTTAATGGTTCGCAGGAATCATTCCCACGCTTGATAGCAAGAGTAATATGTTATAACATTACTAAATAATCGTCTTATGATCAAACCTCAAAGCAATAGGTCCGGTAGAATAGATTTGGGACTAGGATATTCCTCAGGTACAGACTTCCCAAGTCTAATTGAAGCTCAAAATGCTTCGTTTAATGATTTTTACGCAAGTGGATTTCAAAGACTCTTCACTAAGATAAATCCTGTTAAGGATACTATGGAGAAGATGTGGACTTTAGAATTCAAAGATTTTAGATTTGGAAAAGCATACAGAACTGTAGAAGAGGCAATAGCAAAGGGTCTTTCTTACGAAGTTCCTGTGTATGCAAAAGTTCAACTTCTAAACAACAAGACGGGTGAAATTAAAGAGCAAGAGATTTTCATTGCTGATCTTCCAATCATGACCGAAGATGGTGTATTTGTATTCAACGGTGTTAGAAGAGTCGTTACTCACCAAATCGTTAGAGCTGAGGGTGTATTGTACGAAGTAGATGAGAAATTACCATACAGAACATTGCACAAAGTTAGATTAATGCCTGGTATTGGTCCATGGTATGAAATTGATACTAACAGACACAACGTCATTTCAATGAGAGTTTTGCCTAAGAGACCTAAGGTTTTGATCACAGAACTTTTGAGAGTCTTTGGATGGGAATCAGATGATGAAATTAGAAAATTGTTTGCAGATGTAGATACAGATGAAGAGAATAAGTATATTGAAGCAACATTGGCTAGAGATTTTACAAAGAGTAAGGAAGAAGCAGTAATCAGTATTTACAACAAATTAAGACCAGATGAATCAGTCACTATTGATAGTGCTGAGAAATATATCAAGAGCAACTTCTTCAACGCAAGAAAGTTTAACCTTGGAAAAATTGGTAGATACCAATTAAACAGAAAATTAGGTACATCATATGACATCAATAATCCTGATGAAGTTATGCTTTACCCTAAGGATGTTGTTTTGATTGTTAAGAGATTGATCCAGACAAATAATGGAGTAATTCCTGCTGATGATATCGATCACCTATGTAATAGAAGAATCAGAAGTGTTGGTGAAATTTTAGAAAGACAGTTGATTGCAGGTATCGGAAGATTAGAAAAGAATATTAAAGACAAAATGAGTTTGTATGGTCAAGATGCTAAGGTTACTCCATCTATGTTGGTTGGAACTAAGCCAATTGCAGCTTCCATTCAGTCATTCTTTGGAGCAAATGCATTATCAAGCTTCATGGATCAGACCAATATCCTTTCTGAATTAGAGAACAAGAGAAAAGTAACTGCAGGTGGTCCTGGTGGTATCACAAAAGAAAGAGCTACTTTCTCAATTCGTGAAGTCCATAACTCACACTACTCAAAGTTCGACCCAGTAACCAGTCCAGAGAGTGCAAACATTGGTGTTGTTACACAGCTCGCAATGTTAGCTAGAATCAATGAATTTGGATTCTTAGAAGCACCATACAGAAGAGTTTCAAAAGTTGTTAAGAATAACAAAGCAGTATTGGAAGGAAGAATTCTTTCTGAAGATGTTGTTTCAGGAAAGAAAACAATTGCAAAAGCAGATACTACAATAGATAAAGCTTTGGCAGAAAAGATTGCTGCTGAGAAAGAAATAAAAGAAGTTAAAGTTAAATCATTCATCTCTGATGAAGTCGTTTACTTTGATGCTATGGATGAGGAAGGTTTCTACATTTCTTCTGCAACAGTTAAGACTGACGAGCAGGGAAATATCACAGATAAATTGGTACCAGTAAGACACAAGGGTGACTTCGTATTAGAAGATGTTACAGCAGTTGATTTTGTAGATGTACTCGCAGGTCAGCAAGCAGGTCTAGGTATGGCATTGGTTCCATTTGTGTCACACAATGACGCAATGAGAGCGTTAACAGGTGCTAACCAGCAAAGACAGGCTGTTCCTTTAATTAAACAAGAGAGCCCATTGATTGGTACCGGAATGGAAGAAACAGTTGCAAGACAGTCCTCATGGGGTGTCTTCGCAGAAGATGATGGTGAAGTTTACTATGTTGATGGTAAGAAGCTATCTGTTAAATACAAGAAATTAGGATTGAGAGACTATGATTTGATCTCATTCTACAGAAGTAACGACAACACATGTTTCTCTCAGAAGCCAGCGATCAATGCAGGTACAACATTTAAGAAAGGTGATGTATTAGTTGATGGTCCTACTATGATCAATGGTGAATTGTCATTAGGAACCAACTTGAAAGCAGCATTGATGTTCTATGAAGGATATAACTATGAAGACTCAGTAATCATTTCAGAAAGAATTGTGAGAGATGACTTACTAACATCTATTCACTTGAGAGAGCATACCGTTCAAGTTAGAGATACAGAATTAGGAGCAGAAACAATTACTGCAGACATTCCTCATGTAAATGACAGAATTCTACAGAAGTTGGATATGCAAGGTATTGTTAGAACTGGTGTTAAAGTTAAGGCTGGAGATATTCTCGTAGGTGTAGTTGCACCAAGAGGAGAAAAAGAATTAACAGCTGAAGAGAGATTACTAAGAGCAATCTTCGGAGAATCTGCAAGTGATGTTAGAGATAACTCACTCAGAATGCCTCATGGAGAAGAAGGAATAGTAGTCAGAAGCCAGATTCTTTCTGCAGACAAGGGAGACAAATTACAACCAGGAGTATTACATGAAGTTAAGGTATGGGTTGCAGATACTAAGAAGGTAGACTTTGGAGACAAATTAGCAGGAAGACACGGAGACAAAAATACAA